>Ga0187775_10000013_pt1 | contig 38511 bp, 41 predicted proteins | sample 0216_BV02_MP12_1_FD_132441 | JGI IMG/M metagenome (GOLD analysis project Ga0187775, IMG submission 132441) | Tropical peat soil microbial communities from peatlands in Department of Meta, Colombia - 0216_BV02_MP12_10_MG | ecosystem: Environmental > Terrestrial > Soil > Wetlands > Peat | place... | reverse complement strand
GTTCTTGCCGCCCCGGCCGATTTCCGCATGGCGCAGCAAACATACACCATTGCCCCTCGAGCCGGGGCGCGAGCCCTGTCGGGTTTTCCTCACTGTCGTCGTCGGGGCCAGCCGGAGTACGATGCCGGCACGGCTAGAAAACGGGGAGGGGTCCCATGAAGCGGATGCTGTGGCTGGGGTGCGTGTTCGCCAGCGCGTCCGCATTCGCGCAGCCCGCCGATACGGTTCTGGTCAACGGCAGGATCCACACGCTCGACGCTAAGAACACGGTCGTCGAAGCGCTCGCGATCCGGGGTGAGCGCATCGTCGCGGTCGGGATGTTCGCAAAGGTGAAGCCGCTCATCGCGAGGAGCACGCGCGTCGTCGACCTCCACGGCCGCACCGTCGTCCCCGGCCTCATCGACTCGCACATGCACGCGATCCGCGCGGCGCTCTCCTTTTCCACCGAGGTGAACTGGATCGGGGCGAAGTCGATTCCGGAGGCGCTCGAGCGGCTCTCGGCGCGCGCGCGTACGCTCGATGCCGCGATGAAGCCCGACGGATGGCTGATCGTCGCGGGCGGCTGGACGCCGGAGCAGTTCGCCGAGAAGCGCGTGCCGACCCAGGCGGAGATCGACGCGGCCGCCTTCGGCCACCCCGTATACATCCAGCTCTTCTACCGCTGGGCGCTGCTCAACCCGAAAGGGCTGGACACGCTGGGCATCCGGGAGGACAAGGACGTCCCGCCGAACGGCAAGCTCGAGCGCGACGCGAACGGTAGTCTCACCGGCGGAATCAGCGGCAACACGCAGACCATCACGGCGCTCTTCGCCCGGCTTCCCAAGCCGACCTTCGACGAGCAGGTGCAGGGCACGAAGGCGTTCTTCAGGGAACTCAACCGCCTCGGCCTCACCGGCGTCATCGACCCGGGCGGCTTCGGCATGTCGCCGCCCGACTACCGGGCGCTCTTCAAGCTCTGGCGCGACAAGGAGCTGACCGTCCGCGTCGCCTACACGATCTTCGCTCAAGGGCGCGGCAAGGAGCTGGAGGACTACCCAAACCTCACGCAGCTGTTACCCATGGGCTTCGGCGACTCGTGGCTGCGCTTCAACGGCATCGGCGAGAACGTCGCCTGGGGCGTGTACAACAACGACAATCCCAGCGACGCGGCGAAGGAGCAGTTCACCCAGATCTGCAAGTGGGCGGCGTCGAAAGGCATGGCGCTCAACATCCACTGGCACAACGACAGCTCGGTCGGCATCGTGCTCGACATCTTCGAGCGCGTGAACAAGGAATATCCGATTACGGACCTGCGCTGGGCGATCGCGCACCTCGAGGACGCGTCCGAGCCGACGCTGAAGCGCATGAAGGCCCTGGGCGTGGGCTGGGAGCTCCAGGACGCGGGGTACTTCGAGGGCGAGCAGCAGCTGAAGGAGAAGGGCGCGGAAGCGATGAAGCGCATCCCGCGCATCAACACCGCGCTGTACATCGGCGTCCACGTCGGCGCCGGGACCGACGCGCATCGCGTCATGAGCTACAACCCCTGGGTCGCGCTGCGCTGGATGCTCGACGGCAAGACCGTCGGCGGCCAGTCCTGGCGCGTCCCGGAGGAAACGCCGGCGCGGGAGAACGCCCTGCGGATGTATACGTCGGGCAGCGCGTGGTTCGCGTTCGCGGAGAAAGAGCGGGGATCGCTGGAAGTGGGGAAGCTGGCGGACTTGGCGGTGCTGAACAAGGACTACTTCAAGGTGCCGGTGGAGGAGATTGGGGAGATCGAGGCGGTGATGACGGTGGTGGGTGGGGAGACGGTATATGGGAGTCCCTGAGAGCCGAACATGAGCGAATCCAAATCACCGATTGGAAGATTGCAGTCGGGGGTATCCCAAGGGGCTCATTGTTTCGTCGAGGATCCGTCGCGGACATGAAGCTCTGGTGTGGTCACCTAGTCCTATAGCGGTGAGGAGTGCGATGGATCTTGATCTAAAGGACAAAGTCGCCATCATCACCGGCGGCACCCAAGGCATCGGCCGCGCGACGGCGCTGCGGCTTGCAGCCGAAGGCTGCCGGGTGGTGATCGCGGCGCGCGGAAAGGAGCGGCTCGACGCGGTGGCGGCGGAGATCCGCGCCGCGGGCGGCAGGGTCGTGGAGGTGCAGGCGGATGTCGCGAAGCCCACGGATTGCGAGAAGGTGGTTGCGGCGGCGCTGAGGGGTTTCGGGCGGATCGATATTCTGGTGAACAACGCGGGGACGTCGCTGACGGGGGAGTTCGAGTCGGTGACGGACGCGTTGTGGCAACAGGATCTGGATCTGAAGCTCTTCGCGGCGATTCGCTTGGTGCGGCTGGTGATTCCGCACATGCGGAAGCAGGGCGGGGGGCGGATCGTGAATATCACGACGATCGGCGCGAAGCAGCCGCGCGCCCGCTCGATGCCCACCACGGTGTCGCGCGCGGCGGGGCTGGCTCTCACCAAGGCGCTGTCGAAGGAGTACGCGAAGGACAATATCCTCGTGAACACGGTCTCGCTCGGCCTGGTGCAGGCCGGGCAGCACGAGCGCAAGGCGGAGAAGGCCGGGAAGCCGGTCGAGGAGTTGTATAAGGAGATGGCGAAGGACATCCCGCTGGGACGCGTCGGGCGCGCCGAGGAGGCCGCGAACGTGATCGCCTTCCTCGCCTCGGGCGCGGCGAGCTACGTCACCGGCGCGTCGATCAATCTCGACGGAGGCGCCTCGGGGGTGCTGTAGCGCCGATGGAAGGCCGCCGGACCCGGGCTAGGATCCGGTCGTGATGGTGAACGTTCGCGACATGAATTGCCGCGACCCGATGTTGCAGCCGCTCATGAAGAACGCGAGTCCGGTCAGCTTGGTGTGGCCGGCGGCGGCGCCGGGCGACACGAAGGAGGGATACCAGCCGTCGAACTGCCCGCCCGCGCTCAGTGTGGGGCACGGCCGGGTGACGGCGAACTGCGAGCCCTGAATCAGCTGCGGAGCGGTCCAGTCCTGGGCGTCGAGGCTGGTCGCGGTCGAGTAGTACCAGGCGCCGACTCGCGACTCGGTCGGCCCCGACTCGCACACGAACGCGAACAGGTACTGGCCCAGATCGTCGTTGTAGCTGATCTCGCCGTTGTCCTGCCTGCCGGTGCAACCGGTCTTCTGCAGCACGCCGCTGTCCGAGCCGCCGAGGCCCGGCTGGCCGAACGAGCCGTTGTACCACTTCTGGAAGACGAGAGGATCGGTGCCCAGCTTCGCGCGCGCCACGCGCAGCAGTCCGTCCGTTGTTGGCATGGCTCCGCCGTCGAAATAGTCGTAGACGACGTACAGGTAGTAGTCGCCGGCCGCGTTCTTATCGACGAACGCGCTGGGGATGGCGTTGCCCATCGCCGTATATCCGCCCGTGGACGGCTGGGCGTTCACGCTCTTCAGGACCGGGTGGCGCGTCGAGTCGCCCTCGATGAGGTTCACCGGCGAAGGCCACGTCTTCCCGTTGTCTGCCGACCTCGCAAACCCTACCGTCGCGTAGAAAGGCTGTTGATTGGCTGCCGGCGTTCCCGGGCAGTGATTCTCCGCCTCGTAGAGCATGATGAGATTTCCCGCCGGCAGCGTGGGGTCCTGAACCACCGAGCCCGGGGCCGCATAGTTCTCGTCGAACTCCGACGTGACATCGTTGGTGTTGTTGCACAGATTGATCGCCACCGGCGGCACGAACACCTGATAGTTGTAGCCCGAGGCGAACGCGAACGTCTGCAGATCCGACGTCTGCAGGACCACCGCTCCGCCGGTCGGGCCCGAGGCGACCTTCGACGCGGAGAAGACCAGGTAGGAATTGGGGCCGGCTCCGGTCGGGATGAAGGTCGAATGCTCGTCGGGCAGGTCCACGAGATGGTTCGGATCCGTGAGGGTGTTGGGATACATGAGCGTGAGGTCCGTGCTCACCGCAAAGGAGCTGATCGTCGGAGGACCGGACGAGCCGCCGCCGCCGCCCCCTCCGCACCGGACCAGCGCGAGCAGGATCGCAACAGACAGGCACACAACCGCCGCCTTGGCTTTTCCGTTCGGGCTCACGTACCCTCCGCATCGCCGGAAAGGCGAGCGCACAGTTTCGCGGTGTTCGCTTTCAACGCGCTGACGTGCGCGCCCCGAAACGCCCTAGAATGGCGGCGTTCCCTTGACCAGGAGACGTTCATGGCCGAGACGACCGCGCGGGACCGTACCTCCGCCTACACGCTGACCGAGTTCCTCGCCCACGCCATCAAGCTCGAGGAAGAGGCGGCAGAGCGCTATCTCGAGCTCGCCGACATGATGGAGTCGTACCGGAACGACGCGGTCTCCGCGATCTTCCGCGACATGAACAAGTACTCGCTCATGCACGGGGAAGCGGTACGCGCGCGCGCCGGCAGCGGGCCGCTGCCGACGCTGCGCTCCTGGGAGTTCCGCTGGAGCGCGCCGCCCGAGGTCGGCGGCGAGGAGGGCTTCGACTACATGATCGAGCCCTACAACGCGCTCCGCTATGCGCGCGAGAACGAGGTCCGCGCGATGGAATACTACCGCGGCGTCGCCGCGCAGGCGGCCGACCCCGAGGTGCGGCGGCTCGCGTCGGAGTTCGCCGCGGAGGAAGCGGAGCACGTCGCGGCGCTCGAGAAATGGCTCGCGCATGCACCGCGGCCCTCCCGCACCTGGGAAGAGGATCCCGGGCCGATCGACTCCCCGCTCCCGCCGGCCAAGGGCGCCTGAACGCGGGATTCGCGCCGGACACCTATCAATACGTGACGACCGGCGCGTCGATCACTCTCGACGAGCGGGCATCGGGGGTCCGGTAGCCGCGGCCATTCCGCAGGTCACGCGGAGGGCGGGCCGGGCCACGGGATGGACGGCTCCGGTCCCGAGCGGGCCTGCGCCGCGTACGCGATGGCGACCCCGACGGCCATCCCGGGCGCGGGGCGCCCATCCGGCGCCAGCTTCCAGTGCCGGCGGGTCGTTGCGATGATCGATGCGAGCGCGCGCATGACGTCGTCATCTGCCGCGCGCAAGGGTGGTTCGAGCCCGGCCTTCATGATGCCTCCTCGGTCGGTTCGACCGAAGCGAATCCGCGCGGTTCAGTCTTAAGAATGTAACGGCCGGAAGCGCGTCGATCACAGGCTGCGAGGATAGCGGGCCCGTGTTGCGGATTTTTCGCGGGATCGTGACCGCTCGTCGTGAGTAAGCGACCGCACTATCGCGAGGAGGGGCGCGCCGGTCCGATTGTCAGCATTTCCGGACCCGCCTGCCGTATCATCTTCCGGGCTTACGGGAGGACACCATGCATCCTTTCCTTCGGCAGGTTGCAGCGTGCGTGCTTGCGCTCGGCGCCGCGGGCGCTGCCCGGGCGGCGGATCAGCTCGGCAAGGTCGAGTTCGCGAATTCGTGCAGCCCTGCGGTGCAGGAGAAGCTCCAGCTCGCGGTCGCGATGCTGCACTCCTTCTACTACTCGGCGACGCAACGGGCTTTCGAGGACGTCGCCCGGGAGGACCCTACCTGCGGCATCGCGGCCTGGGGCTATGCCTCGATCCTGATGTCGAACCCGCTGCAGGGCGCCGGCGCCAAGCCGCAGGACGCCGAGCGGGCGCAGGAGGCGATCGACAAGGGGCGCAAGATGGGCTCGAAGACCCAGCGCGAGCGCGACTACCTCGAGGCGGTCGCGGCCTACTACAGGGATTTCTCGCAGCACACCGAACGCGAGCGCCAGGTCGCGCGCGCCAAGGCCTACGAAGCGCTCGCGGCGAAATACCCGGACGACGACGAAGCGCAGATCTTCTACGCGCTGTACCTCGCCTGCACGCAGCTGCCGAGCGACCAGACCTATTCCGCGTGGCTCAAGGCCGCGGCGATCCTCGAGAAGCAGTTCGCCAGGCACCCCGACCATCCGGGCGTCGCGCACTACCTGATCCACAGCTACGACGCGCCGCCGATCGCGCAGAAGGGCGTGCCCGCGGCGCGCCGCTACGCCGACATAGCGCCCGACGCGCCGCACGCGCTGCACATGCCCTCGCACATCTTCACGCGCGTCGGCGACTGGGCCGACTCGGCGGCGACCAACCGCCGCTCGGCGAGCGTCGCCGAGAAGGTCAACGAGCCCGACGGCGCGCTGCACGCGCTCGACTACATGGCGTACGCCGACCTGCAGCTCGCGCGCGACGCCGAGGCGCGCAAGATCCTCGAGGAGGCACGCGGCGTGACCGGGGGCAACCCGGGCAGCGCCGCCGGTCCGTACGCGCTCGCCGCGATGCCGGCGCGCTACGCGCTCGAGCGCGGCGACTGGAAGGCGGCGGCGCGCCTGGAGCCCGCGCCCGGCGGCAGGTTCCCGTTCACCGAGGCGATGACGCACTTCGCGCGCGCGCTCGGCGCGGCGAGGAGCGGCGATCCAGCCTCGGCGCAGAAGGACGTCGAGCGCATCGCCGCGATCCGCGACCAGCTCAAGGCGGCGAAGAGCGGCTACTGGGCGAACGAGGTCGAGGTCATGCGGCTTTCGTCGCTCGCGTGGATCGCGCTCGCGCGGCAGCGCGCCGACGACGCGCTCGGCCTGATGCGCCAGGCCGCCGACATCGAGGACAAGAGCGAGAAGAACGTCGTGACGCCCGGGCGGCTGCTGCCGGCGCGCGAGCTGCTCGGCGACATGCTGCTCGAGGCGAAGCGCCCGGCCGAGGCGCTGAAGGAGTACGAGGCCTCGCAGACGCGCGAGCCCAACCGCTACCGCGGCCTGTACGGTGCGGGGCTCGCCGCGTCGCAGGCGGGCGACCCGGCGAAGGCGAAGCAGTACTTCGGCCGGCTGGTCGACATGGCGGGCCAGGGCGAGCCGCGACCGGAGACCGCGCAGGCGCGGGAGTATCTCGCGCGCAACTGAGCCGGCCGCAGGCGGTTTCCGGCCCTCGCTACCTCCTGTCGCCGACGAGCTTCAGCGCCCGCTCGTAGTAGCCGAGGTCGACGTAGCGATCCGGAGCGGGCGCGCGGCCGCCCCACTGTCCCTCGATCTCGGCGCGCAGGGCGAGCACCGCCTTGAATCCTTCCATGTCGAATTTCGCGTCGCGCGCGAGGCCGTGCGGGCCGACGAGGGTCGCGTAGGTGATCTCGGCAACCTTCGGGTCCTGCTTGAGGCGCGTCGCGATGAGCGAGATCACCCGCGCGCGATTGGCCGGATCGAGCGCCGCGCGCACCGACTCGATAGTGGCGGCGATGTAGCGCTCCAGCAGGCCGCCGTTGGCGCGCGCCCACTTGCGCATCACGAAGGCCCCTCCCGCCTGGTAGGGGCCGAGCAGCTCGACGGCGTTGCCGAGGCTTTTCAGCCCCTTGTCCTTCGCGGCGAACGAGTACGGCGGATTGAGCATCGCCGCGGCATTGTCAGGGCCCTGCAGCAGCCCCGCGAGGCGCAGCGGCGTGCCGCCGACCGGCTTGAGCGCGTAGTCCCTGCCGTCCACGAGGCCGGCGTTCTTGAGGATCTTGCGCGCCATGAGGCCGTACGCCGTGTTCGGCGCATCGACGAGGAGCGACTTGCCGCGGATGTCGGCGAGCGAGGCGATCTCGGGGCGCACGACGAACTCGTTCATGCCGTCGTCGCCGCCGGTCACGATGATCACGTCCTCGTGCGCGGTCTCGACCATCGCCACGGCGTTGTCGACGGCGGAGTGCGCGACGTCGAAGGAGCCCTGGGCAAGGCCTTCGCGCTGCGAGTCGGAATTCGCGGTGAACTGCAGCGCGATCCTGATGCCCCGCCCGGCGAAAATCCCCGTCTCCATGCCGAGCCACATCGGCGCGTAGCCGGCGACGGGGAAGGTGTTCACTCGCACGACCGCGAGATCCTGCGCCGCGGCGGAGGCGACGAAGCCCAGCGCGGCGGCGACGAACACCGGAGACCTGGAAAGGATCCACCCGCATGAACCGGGCGCTGCGCGTCTCATTCTGCGGCTCCCTTACGTTCGCATCGAGGATACGCTGCTTTCACACATGGTACGGTAAACGTTCCAGGGAGGTGAGCCGTGAATGCAAACCCCGGGGGTCGGAAGCTCGCTTGACATGCGTCAATGCCTGACGCTCCGGCAGTCATACGATTATCGCTGACGATCGATCACGACACGCCCCAGGTGATCGACATCAAGGGGCCGTCGATGGCGGCGCGCACGCAAGCGTCGTCGACCCGAAGGAGGCGCAGAAGGTCATGGGCCTGCTGATCGCGAAGTACCCGCCGCAGCAGACCCCTGTCCCGCTGCCGATGCCGAAACCGGAGGACGTCCGCATCTTCCGCGTGACGCCGACGGTGATCTCCGTGCTCGACTACTCCAAGGGCTTCGCGCACACGGATCTTGTCACCTGCCAGGACCGGTCCTAGAACTGAAACAGCGCGCTGACCGAAGACATGTACACGTGGTCGATGTCCTTGATCTTGTACTGCTCGTACTCGGCGCGGATGCCGATCTTCCAGATGTTGAAGCCGACGCCGACGCCGTAGAAGGGGTCGGTTCCGGTCTTGCTCGTGGTCGTTCCCGCGGCGCTGGTGTCCGCGCTCCAGGACAGCATGCCCGCCTTGCCGTAGAGATCGATGGGGCCCAGCGGGAAGATCAGCAGGCCCGCGGCGTCGTATCCGTGCAACTTGAACTCGACGTTCTGCCCGCCGAAGCTCTGCGAGGGCTTGCCGAAGTCGGTGTAGCCGCCTTCGACCGCAAGGTCGATGATCGGGATGATATTGAACCGGTACCCCACGAACGCCTTGTAGGCCGTGTCGTTGGCGTCGAGGGTCCCCGCGGTGGTGCTGTCCTTGACGGTCGTCTGGCCGACGCCGGCACCGAGATACAGGCCGCCCGCGGCGTTGGCGTGCGAGATGCAAAGGCCGCTCAGCAGCGCGGCCGCAAGAGTTGCCGAGAGTTTCCGATTGGCGATCATGCTGCTCTCCTTCGCTGTTGACGTTGGTGCAGTACGCCAGCATCCGGCCGGCCTTCCCGTCACTTCTTGATCTGGATCAAAACACCGGCTTTGAAAACGCGGATCATGGTTTTCGTAAAGGCGCCCGTTTGGGTGGTCTTCCCCCGCTCGGAGGGTCCTTCGGGGCCGAGAAGAGTGAGGTAGTTCCCCTGGATGCAGGGGAGTGTCGGGGAAGACCTCCCAAGCGGGCGTCGTCGTTTAAGCTATCCGGATGCGGCAATTCCTGATCGCGGCAGGCGCGCTGCTTCTCCTCGCGGGCCTGCTCTGGCCCTGGCTCGGCAAGCTCGGCCTCGGGCGGCTGCCCGGGGACATCCGCATCGAGACGGCGAGCGGTGGGTTCTACTTCCCGATCACGACCTGCCTGCTCGTCTCGGCGGTGCTGTCGCTCGTCGTCTGGCTGGTCAGGCGCTGGTTCTGAATGATTGCGCCCTGGAAGCGCCTCAGGCAAATCTACGTCCTCAGGCACCCGGCGGCGTTCGCGCTCGGCGTCATCCGGGCCTTCAACGCCAATCAGGGGCTGCTCCTCGCGGGCGCGGTCGCGTACTACGCGCTGCTCTCCATCGTGCCGCTCCTCATCCTCATGGTGATTGCGCTCTCCGGCCTCATGGACGAGGAGGTGCTGCTCGCGACGCTCTCGAGAGCGCTCGAGTACGTGGTGCCGGGCAAGGACGGCGAGCTGCTCGCCGAGCTGCGCGCCTTCCTCGACCACCGCGACGCGATCGGCTGGGTGCTGCTCGTCACCATGATCTTCTTCAGCCAGCTCGGGTTCCGCGTGCTCGAGAACGCGATCTCGGTGATCTTCACGCACCACGTTGAGAAGAGGAAGCGCCATTTCCTCGTCACGCTGCTCCTGCCGTTCGCCTACATCATCCTGATCGGCGCGGCGCTCTTCGCGGGCACCTACGTGATCGCCGACCTGATCGTGCTGGGAGGCGAGCGCTTCGTCGTGCTCGGCCACGCGGTCTCGTTCGGCGGCACGTCTCGCTTCCTCATCTACGTCGCCGGCGTGGCCGCGGAGATCCTGCTGATCTCGGCGATCTACTACTTCATGCCGGCGCGGCGCCTCTCGGCCGTGCATGCGCTCATCGGCGGCGCGACGGCGGGCCTGCTGTGGGAGCTGATCCGCTTCGGCCTCGCCTGGTATTTCGCGTCGCTCTCGCAGGTCAACGTGGTCTACGGCTCGCTCGCAACGGCGATCGTGGTGCTGCTCAGCCTCGAGGTGGCCGCGACGCTGCTGCTGCTCGGCGCGCAGGTGATCGCCGAATACGAGCGCATCGGCGAGGCGGTGAAGGAGCGGCGGCCGATCGAGGCGGAGGCCTGAGCTACTGCGTCAGGGCCTCGAGCTGGTCGAGCGCGGGGTAGTCCGTGTAGCCCTTCGCCCCCGGCGTGTAGAAAGTCGAGAAATCCGGCGCGTTGAGCGGCGCGCGCTGCTTCAGGCGCTCGACCAGGTCGGGGTTGGCGAGGAAGGGCTTGCCGAAGGCGACGAGATCGGCGCGGTTCCCGGCGAGCGCCTTCTCCGCCTTGTCGCGGTCGAACCCGCCGGCGAGGATGAATACGCCCTTGAAGGCCTGGCGCAGCTTCAGCTTGTACTCCTCGGGCACGGCGGGCGCCCCCATCGGGGAGTGGTCGAGCACGTGCAGGTAGAGAAGGCCCATGGCCGAGAGGTCGCGCGCGAGCGCGAGGTACTGCTCGCCCTGCTCCGGATAGGTGCCGGTCGCGTTGAACGCGCCGAAGGGCGACAGGCGCAGTCCGACGCGGTCGGCGCCGATCGCCCCGACCACCGCGTGCGCGACCTCGAGAGCGAAGCGGTTGCGGTTGGCGATGCTGCCGCCGTAGCCGTCGCTGCGCTTGTTGACGTTCGCGTTCAGGAACTGCTCGATCAGGTAGCCGTTCGCGGCGTGCAGCTCGATGCCGTCGAACCCCGCCTGGATCGCGAGGCGCGCGGCCTGGGCGTATTCGCCCGCGGCGTGCGCGATGTCGCGCTCGCTCATGGCGCGCGGGAGGCCGTGCGGCTGCATGCCCGCTGCGTCCGTATAGATTTCACCGGGCATGGCTTCGGCCATCGGCCCGACCACCTCGGCGCCTGCGGGGAGATTGGCGGCGCTCGTGACGCGGCCGGTGTGCATGAGCTGGACGAAGATCGTGCCGCCCTTCGCGTGCACCGCGTCGGTGACCGCCTTCCAGCCGCGCGCCTGCGCGTCGTTGAACAGGCCCGGAATGCGCGCGTAGCCCAGGCCGTTGGGGGAGGGCGAGACGCCCTCGGTGACGATCAGGCCCGCCGTGGCGCGCTGGGCGTAGTACCCGGCCATGAGCGCGTTGGGGGTGTTGAAGTCGACCGCCCGGCTGCGTGTCATGGGCGACATGACAAGACGGTTACGGAGCGCGAGCGTGCGCGAGGAAAACGGTTCGAAGAGCATGGATTCGTTCCTGAAAGAATTGCGAGAAGCAATTAGCTGGGGCCGGGCGCCGGGAATTGCAAGCCCGCGCGCTGCCGGGCTTAGAATGCGAATCAATCCGCCCGCTCGAGAGGAGATCCACATGGCCAAGGCCAAGCGCAAGCCCGCAGCGAAACGCAAGAGCACGACCCGGCGCAAGTCCGCAGCGAAGACGCTGCACAGGAAGCGCTTCCCCAACGAGAGCCAGTCCTACCGCGCGGCGCGCGAGAGGCTGCTGAAGGCCGAGATGGAGCTGCGCAGGAAGGTGGAAGCCGTCGCGGCGCTGCGCCGGACACTTCCCCTCGGCGGCGCCGTCCCCGAGGACTACGAGTTCGAGGAGGGCGCGGCCGATCTCGACGACACGCAAACTGTGCGCCGCGTGAGGATGTCGGAGCTCTTCGGGCGCGACGGCAGCCTCATCGTCTACAACTACATGTACGGCCCGGCGATGGCCAAGGCCTGCCCGATGTGCACCAGCATGCTCGACAGCCTGAACGGCGCGGCGCGGCACGTCTCGCAGCGGCTCAACGTCGCGGTCGTGGCGAAGTCGCCGATCCAGCGCATCCGCGAGATCGCGCGCGAGCGCGGCTGGCGCCACCTGCGGCTGCTGTCCTCGGCGAACAACAGCTACAACCGCGACTACCACGGCGAGGACGAAGACGGAGACCAGAACCCCTCGCTCAACGTCTTCACGCGCGACGGCGACACCATCCGCCACACCTGGGGGAGCGAGCTGATGTTCGCCCCGACCGATCCCGGGCAGCATCCGCGCCACATCGACATGATGTGGCCGGTGTGGAACCTCTTCGATCTGACGCGCGAGGGACGCGGGAAGGATTGGTACCCGAAGCTCGCCTACTGAGCGTAGCGCTGCGGCTGCCGGCCGGGCGGAGCGTAGTGCCCGGGCACTTCGCCCGTGAGCGACTCGAGGAAGGCGACGATCGAGGCGACCGCGGCGTCGTCGAGCGAGCGCCCCAGCTGGACCACGCCCATGACGCGCACGGCGCGTTCGAGCCTGTCGACCGAGCCGTCGTGGAAGTACGGGGCCGTCTTCGCCACGTTGCGCAGCATCGGCACCCGGAACACGTAGCGGTCTCCTTCCATCCTGGTCGCGGCGAAGCGGCCGACGTCGATCTTCTTCGAGCCGGTCTCGGTCCAGTAGTCCTTGACGATTCCGAAGCGCTGGAACGTCTCTCCGCCGAGGAGCGGTCCGTAATGGCAGCCGGCGCAGCCGTTGGCGATGAACGCGCGCAGGCCGGCCTTCTGCCGCCGGCCGAGTGCGGCGTCGTCGCCGCCGAGGTAGCGGTCGAAGGGCGCCGGCGTGACGAGCGTGGCCTCGTACGCTTCCAGGGCACGCCCGTAGTTGCGCGCCGAGAGCGGCTCCGCTTCCTTCGGATACGCCGCGCGGAACGCCGGCAGGTAATCGAGCTGGGCGAGCCGCGCGACGCCGTCCTGCTTCGACGCGAAGCCCATCGAGCCGGTGAGCGAGCCCTCGGCCTGGTCGGCGCCCGTCTTGCGGTCGCCCAGCCAGCGCAGCGCCGGCTGGCCGATCGAGTTGAACACCGTCGGCGAATGGCGCGACGTGGCCTCGCCGCGCGCGTCGATCGAGAACGCCCGCCGGTCGGCGCCCCAGTCTCCCGCCGCGTGGCAGCTGGCGCACGCGGTTTTGCCGTCCGCCGAGACGCGGGTGTCCCAGAAAAGCGCCCGGCCGAGCCTCGCTTCCGGACTGTCCGGCGACACCTTGCCCGCCTCGATCCGGCCGAACAGGCCCGCGGCTTCGCGCCGCAGCGCCTCGTCCCCGTTCGCGCCGCCCGCGATCGCGACCCCCGCGGCAAGGACCCCTACGGTAAGAAATCTCATGGCTTTCTCCCTTTGACCCCCGCGCGAATCTACCGGGAGAGTGCGTCAGGCGGATTTCGGCGGGCGGCCTTTCCTGTTTCGTTTGTTTCGCCAGAGGGCGGCTCCGGGTGGAATCCGGGCGGCTCCGCCCCCATTTACGGATTTCCATGACCGCGCACCCCAAGCTCGAAGCGCTGCGCCACGCGCTGCTCGAGCTGCACAAGACCCTGCTCGACGCCCAGCGCGCGCGCTACGAGCGCGAGCACGGCCGCGTCGAGTCGAAGGGCGAGCTGCTCGACCTCGTGCTCCGCGACGCCTCCTTCGAATGGCTGCGCGTGCTCTCGGCGCTGATCGCCGGGCTGGACGAGCTCGCCGATTCGGAGGACCGCGACGCCGCGGCCGAGATGCGCGGCGTGATCGACCGGCTGCGGATGCTGGTGAGGTTCGAGGGCAACCCCGGCTTCACCGTCCCTTACCGCGAGATCGTCGACGCCGTTCCCGACGCGCTGGTCGCGCACGTGAAGCTGTCGCGGCTGCTCGCGGAGTTCGGCGCTGGAACGCCCGAGCGCGTCGCGCATCCTGCGGCGCTCGTCGACGCGCTCGCCTTCGCCGCCGACAAGCACCGCGACCAGCGGCGCAAGGACGCCGAGGCCTCGCCCTACATCAACCACCCGATCGCGCTCGCGCGGATCCTCGCCGTCGAAGGCGGCGTGCAGGACGCTCTGGTGCTGCGCGCGGCGGTGCTGCACGACACCATCGAGGACACGCAGACGAGCTACGAGGAGCTCGCCGCGCGGTTCGGCGGCGAGGTCGCCGACGTCGTGCGCGAGGTCACCGACGACAAGTCGCTGCCCAAGGCCGAGCGCAAGCAGCTCCAGATCGTGCACGCCGCCGGCCTGTCGCGCGCGGCGAAGCTGGTGAAGCTCGCCGACAAGATCGCCAACCTGCGCGACGTCGCCGAGCATCCGCCGGCGCAATGGCCGCTCGAGCGGCGGCGCGAGTATTTCGAGTGGGCGAAGCGGGTCGTCGACGGCCTGCGCGGCACGCACGACAAGCTCGAGGCTGCGTTTGACGCGGCGTACGCGCGCCGGCCCTGAGGCCTCAGGCCGCGGCTTTCCCCGGCTCCTGCTCGCGAAGGCGCGAGGCCATGAAGGCGGCGCGCTCGCCGACCGCCTTGAGGAGCGCCTGCCCGAACTTGGGGCTCTTCTTCACCAGGTGCAAGAACATGTGGCGGCTCATGGCGAGGAGCGCGCAGTCGGTCTCGGCGACGGCGCTCGCGAGGCGCGGCTTGCGCTCGACGAGCGACATCTCGCCGAACACGCCGCCCGGCCCGAGCTTCTCGACGACGGCGTCGCCGATCCTGATCTCGACGCGGCCTTCGAGCACGGCGTAGAGCGCCACGCCGCGCTGGCCCTCGCGCATGATCTGCTTGCCCGCGGGATAGCGGAAGCGCGCCGAAGGCCCGACGACCGACACGAGGTCCGACAGAAGCTGGGGATCGAGCGCCGCGGCCTCGCGCCAGGCGGTGTTCGCCGGCGGAGCGCCTCCCAGGCGCCCGATCGTGTCGCGCAGGCGCGCCGCCATGACGCCCAATAGCATCAGCGCAAAGGCGGGATTCCTGCGCAGCGCCGCACCGAATTGCGCCTCGTCCAGGCCGATCACCTTGGAGTCGAACATCGCGAGCGCCGTGGCGCTGCGCGCGGTCCCGCCGAGCGCCGCCATCTCGCCGAATACCTCCCCCGCGTGGATGGAGGCGATGTGCTCCTCGCCGGCGAACAGGCCCACCTCGCCCTCGAGGAGCAGGTAGATGCGGTTCGGCATGAGCAGCAGCGGCAGGCCGATGCGGCTCTCCGAGAAGATGGTCGCGCCCTTGGCGAAGGGCTGGGGCTTGCCCGCGGAGCTGAAGAACTCGAGCGCGACCGCCGGATCGTAGGCGGAGGACTTCGCAGGCTCCCCGGCGCGGAGCTTCGCCACTAGAGGTCGCGCCGCACCACGACGACGCGCGGCGGGCCGAACACGAGGTGGCTCGCCGCCCAGGAGATGAGCGCGTAGACGAGCCAACCGAGGAAGGCCGACCAGAATCCGGCAACCGAGAAGCCCTTCACGAAGGAGGCGACGAACCAGAAGAGCAGCGCGTTGATCACGAACACGAACAGGCCGAGCGTGACGAGCGTCACCGGGAGCGTCAGCACCACCAGCACCGGCCGGATGAGCGCGTTCGCCAGGCCGAGCACGAGCGCCGCGACCAGCGCAGTCATGATGCTGTCGACCTGCACCGAGGGCACGACGTACGGCAGCGCCAGCAGCGCCAGCGCGTTGATCAGCCAGACGAGCAGCAGATTGCGCACCATCGGGTGCGCGAATTCTACGACGCCAGCGCCTTTTGCGCCTTCGGCTTCCTGCCGGGAGCGGCGGGCGGAACATAGCCCGCGATGCGGCAGAGCAGGCCTTCGATCTTCTTGCCCTCGATGAAGCGCGTCGACTGGCAGGTCATGATCTCGCCCCGGGCGGACAGCTCGGACACGTGGCGCCGCACGGCATCCAGCGGCATCCCCGTCGCCAGAGCGATCTCGGAGTCGAGCTTCTCACCGCGGTCCTTCAGGTACTTGAGGATTTCTTGCAAGGTGGGATACTCGGAAAAGAATCAAAAGGGAGAAACATTATACGCGAAACCCCATGATCCATCAAAGATTTCTTGCCAACGGCGAGAAGGATTCCCGGCCGCGTTCCGGGGCGAGGAACGCCTCGCGGGGATTAGAATTTCCAGCAGTTTCAAGGAGGAGCCAGCCATGGCCCACGACACGAACCCCGATCGCCGCCGATTCCTCGCCGGAGTGGTCGCGGCGGGAGCGGCGGGCGCCGTTGCCCCCGCAAGAGCGGCCGAGCCGCAGCCGCGCGCGCCGTCGGCGCTGCCGCCCACGATGCAGATCGCGGCGGCCGAGACCGGCACGCCGACGGTGACGACCTCGAGGATAGGCGGCGTCCCCGGCTCCGACTTCATGGTCGACGTCATCAAGACGCTCGGCATCAGGTACCTGCCGGCGAACTGCGCCTCCTCCTACCGCGCGATCCACGAGTCGCTCATCAATTACGGCGGCAACAAGATGCCGGAGTTCCTCTCCTGCATGCACGAGGAATCTGCGGTCGGCATGGCGCACGGCTACTTCAAGGTCGCGGGGAAGCCGCTGATGACGCTGTGCCACGGCACCGTCGGCCTGCAGCACGCCACCATGGGCATCTACAACGCCTGGTGCGACCGCGTCCCGGTGATCGTCGTCGGCGGCAACGACATGGACGCGGCGCACCGGCCGCCGGGCGTGCCGACGTTCCACTCGGCGCAGGACATCAACGCGCTGGTGCGCGACTTCACCAAGTGGGACGACACGCCGGTGTCGCTCGCGCACTTCGCGCAGTCGTTCGTGCGCGCCTACAAGATCGCGACGACGCCGCCCTACGGGCCGGTGATGATCTCGCTCGACGCCGGCCTGCAGCAGGAGCCGGTGAGGGACCACGGCGAGAAGCTCGCCATCCCGCGCTACGTGCCGACCGCGCCGCCCCAGGGCGACTCGGGCGCGGTGAAGGAGGCGGCAAGGCTGCTCGCCGGCGCGCAGAACCCGGTGATCGTCGCCGACCGCTGCGCGCGCACGGCTGACGGCGTGAAGCTCCTGGTCGAGCTCGCCGAGGCGCTGCAGGCGCGCGTCATCGACCAGGGCGGGCGCATGAACTTCCCGCGCACGCACTATCTGTCGGCGCCGCCGACCGCGGTGTCGGGCGCCGACGTGATCCTCGGCCTGGAGCTCTCGGACTTCTGGGCCACGGTGAACAGCTACACCGACAACGGCCTGAACGGCGGCATCGGCACGAACGGCATCCGCATCAAGGAGGGCACGAAGCTCGTCAGCATCTCCTCGGTCGAGCTGAACACCAAGGCGAACTATCAGGACTTCCAGCGGTTCCAGGCGGTCGACGTGTCGATGGCCGCGGACGCCGAGGCGACGCTGCCCGCGCTGATCGAGGAGGTGAAGCGCGCGGGCCCGAACAAGGCGGGACTCGAGCGCCGCGCCGCGGCGGCGAAGAAGGCGCGCGCCGAGGGCATGGCGCGCGCGCGCGAGGCGGCGGCGCTCGGCTGGGACGCGAGCCCGGTCAGCACCGCGCGGCTGTGCATGGAGACCTACGCGGCGATCAAATCCCTCGACTGGTCGCTCGTCGCCTCCGAGGGCAACGTCAGCAACTGGCCCGCGCGCCTCTGGCCGATCGAGAAGCACCACCAGTGGCTGGGGCGCTCGGGCGGCTACGGCGTGGGCTACGGCGCGCCGGCCTCGGTCGGCGCCGCGCTCGCGAACCGCGACCTCGGGCGCTTCTCCGTCTCGATCCAGTCCGACGGCGATCTGATGTACGCGCCGGGCGTGCTGTGGACCGCTGCGAAGCACAAGATCCCGCTCCTCGCGGTGATGCACAACAACCGCGCCTACCACCAGGAAGTGATGCACGTGCAGCGCCTGTCCAACTTCCGCGACCGCGTCGCCAACACGGGCGGCGACCTCGGACCGGTGGGGACGAGCATCATGAATCCCGACATCGAGTACCACAAGCTCGCCGAGTCGATGGGCTGGTGGGCGAAGGGCCCGATCAAGGATCCGAAGGACCTCGGCCCCGCGCTGAAGGAAGCGGTGAAGATCGTGCAGGCGGGCCAGCCCGCGCTGCTCAACGTCTGGACTCAGCCGCGATGAACAGCATTGTCATTCCGAGCGTAGCGAGGAATCTCGTACTTGCAGTCGGCATGCTGATCGCGCCCGCGGCCTTCGCCGCCGGCTCGGCCGAAAAAGGCAAGGCCGCCTTCGTGCAGCACGGCTGCTGGCAGTGCCACGGCTACGTGGGGCAGGGCGGGATCACCGGTCCCAAGCTCGCGCCGAACCCCATGCCGCTCGAGGCGATGTCGGCCTTCGTGCGCAACACGCGCGGGGCCATGCCGCCGTACCAGAAGGCGATCCTGTCGGACGCCGACCTCGCCGACATCCACGCCTACCTGAGCTCGCTGCCCAAGGGCTCCGACGCGAAGAGCATCCCGCTGCTCAATCCCTGAGCGGTACGGCACTTGCCGCGTCGCGCGCGGATTCCAATCAGGGGATAGGCTGTGCGAATGTACGCGCACGATCTCTGGAAGACCGCGCACATTCTCTCCGCGGCGGTGATTTTCGGCACCGGCCTCGGCATCGCCTTCTTCTGCTGGTTCGGATATCGCGGCGCGATGCATTCGCGCGATATCGGCGCGCTGCGCGCGGTGCTTCGTCTGACCGTTCTCGCCGACGCCTGGTTCACCGCGGTCGCGGTGGTATTCCAGGCGGCAAGCGGGCTGCTGCTCATGGACAGGCTCGGTTGGTCGTTGGCCAGTCCTTGGTCGATCGCCGTATGGTCGCTGTTCGTTTTCACCGGCGCCTGCTGGATTCCGGTGCTCTTCATCCAGGTCCTCCTAAGCCGAGAAGCGAAAGGCGCACCATCGACCGAACGCCTGCCGCCATCCTTCCACCGGTGGTTCAAGCTGTGGTTCGCGCTCGGCGTCCCCGCGTTCCTCGCGGTGGTCGCGATCTACTGGCTGATGATCGCCAAGCCTCTCGCGGTGGCCTAGTGCGCGTGGCGCCGCGGAGCGGGCGCCCGGGACAGCTCCTTGTTGAGCAGCACCGTCTGCCGCAACAGCTCGGACATGGTCCAGATTGGCTCCCGGCCGGGCTCGATCGCGCGCGCGCGGATGTAGCCCTGGCGGTCGATGAGGAACTCGACGTGGCGCGGAGGCGCGGTCCGCGGGCCGGCGATGGTGCGCGTGAACATCGCGTAGGCGGCGACGAGGCCGGGGTCCGGGACGGCGAGCATGGAGGCGTCCATGCCCTTCGCGTCGCGCGGCGGCGTCCCCGCGAGGGGCACGGCGACGACGCGCACGCCCATGCGAGCGAACCGGCTCGGCTTTGCCTCCGCCAGCTCGCGCAGGCGCGGCAGGGACTGCGGCAGCGAGTAGAACACGAGCAGCACGATGGTGCGGCCGCGCTGCCCGGCGAGCGACTCCTGCGCGCCGCGGCCGATCTGGAAGGTAAAGTCGGGCGCGGTGACCGGCCGCCAGCGCTCCACCGAGCCGTCCAGGCGCCGGCCGGCGTCGACGTTGGCCTGCGCGCGCACGAAGTTGAGCACGTCCCAGATCTGGTCCTCGGACAGGCGCGCGAACGCGGGCATCGCGGTTCCGGGAACGCCGTTCGCGATCGCCCACAGGAGGTCGCCTTCGCGCGCGGTGGCGAGCCTCGTCGCGAGGTTGGGCGGGCGCCTGGGGAGCGAGTCGGCGAGCGGCCCGTCGCCGTTGCCGTAGGGGCCGTGGCAGCCCGCGCAGTCCTCGGCGTAGAGCCGCTCGCCGCGCAGCACCGAGGGCGCGCTGTAGGGCACGGGCGACTCGAAGTAGGTGGTCGGGTGGGCCGGAACGACGCGCGGACGGGCGAGCGCGCTCCACTCGAGCGTGTACGGGAAGGGCCAGACGATCTTCGCGTGCAGCGCGGGGACGGTGATGCCGAGCACCGCGACGAGCGCGAGGACGCAAAGGCCGAGCGCCGCCTCGGCCAGGGCGTTCCTGTGCAGGCGCGAAAACTCGGCGGCCGGCGTCCAGCGCAGCCGGTTCGCCGCGGCGAAGGCGACCATGACCGAAAAGAGCGCGAGCTTCGCGCACAGCAGGATCCCGTACCGGGTCCCGAGCAGCCCGGGAACGTCGCCCACCGTATACCAGGCGTTCACCGATCCCGTAACGATGAGCGTCGCCACGCTGACGATGCCGAGGGCGGAGAAGCGCCGCACCGCGCCGGCCGCGAACGGGATGTCGGCGCCGCGGCGCAGCGTGAAGGCGAGCGCGGGCAGCGCGCCCAGCCAGGCCCCGGCGGCGAGCAGATGCAGCGCGTCCGCCGGCAGGTGCACGGCGCGGTCCGTGCCCTGCTCGGCGGCGCCGTGGCCCGTCGCGGCGAGCGCGGTGAGGAGCGCCGCCGCGAGTGTGCCGCACACGGCGAGCAGCAGCGTGTCGTAGCGCGCGCGCGGCAGCAGCGCCAGCGCCGCGGCGAGCGCCAGCGAGAGCGCGAGCCGCGCCGACGCGACGCGCCCGAAGAGCGTCCCGGTGAGCGCCGCGGCGAGCGTGCCGCGGTCGTAGGCCCCGCCGCTCATCACCTGAGCCTGGACGAAGAACCACACGACGCCCGAGGCGAGGACGAGGGCGAGCCAGCGCGCCGCGACGCGCCTGCAGCGCACGGCCCATTCGCCGCGGTCCGCGGGGCGCAGCGGCAGCGCGACCCACAGCAGGAAGGCGAACTCGCCCGCGAGCGCGATCGCCGCCGCGTAATGGACGAAGCGCAGCGCCGCGGTCAGGCCGGACACGCTACGGGGCCACCTCGAAGGCGAACTCGCCGCGGGTCACGTGGCCGTCGGCCGAGAGAACGCGCCAGATGACGCGGTAGGGACCCGGAGGAAGGGCCGGCACGGAGGCCTTGAGGAGCTTCGTCTCGCCCGCGTCGACCCGCTTGTCCTTGCGGTCGACCTGCCGCCCGTTCCGGTCGAGCACCTGCACCGTGCTGAACGCCGGCTCGAGCGCGTGCGAGAACCATAGCTTGACCTCCGCCGGCGAGCCGTGAACCGTGCTGCCCGCCTCGGGCACGGTGCGGTCCAGGTAGGCGTGGGCGAGGGCGCCCGTCGCGGCGAGGCACGCCGCGGCGGCGAACAGCAAGCCGAGCCATCGCCTCATGGGACTCCTCTCCGGGGCAAGTGTACGCGTACAATCCGCGACATGAGAACCCCGATCCGCGCCGCGGCTGCGGCAATTTCCCTCCTCGCCGCGTCCGCCTTCGCGCAGACCTATCCTTCGAAGCCGGTGCACATGATCGTGCCCTTCCCCGCGGGCGGACCTGCCGACCTCGTCGCGCGCCTGCTGTCGTCGAAGCTTCCCGAGACCTGGGGTCAGCCGCTCGTGATCGAGAACCGCGGCGGCGCGGGCGGCAACATCGGCACGGCCGCCGTGGCGCGGGCCGCCCCCGACGGCTACACGATCCTGCTCACGACCTCGGGGCTGATGTCCAACCCGAGCCTCTACAAGGATCCGGGCTTCGATCCGGTGCGCGACTTCGCGCCGGTCACCGTGGTCGGCAACTCGGCGACCATCGTGGTGCGCCACCCGAGCCTCGCCGGCGTCGACACCATGCACGACATCGAGCGGCTCGCGCGCTCTAGCAAGGTCGACTTCGCCACGCCGGGGATCGGGCTCGCCGGGCATCTCGCCGGCGAGCTGTTCAAGACGCTCGCGAAGGTGGACATGCAGGCGGTCCCCTACGCGGGCGCGGCGCCCGCGATGGCGGCGGTGCTCGCCGGACAAGTGAAGCTCGGCTTCATGGCGGCGCCGCCCACGCTGCCGCAGATCAAGGCGGGCAAGCTGGTGGCGATCGCGGTCACCAGCCCGAAGCGCCTCGCGGCGCTGCCCGACGTGCCCACCGTCGCCGAGTCGGGCTACCCCGGCTTCCAGGTCGACAACATGTACGGCGTGCTTGCGCCGCGCGGGACGCCGCCCGAGGCGGTGAGGAAGCTGCACGAGGACATCGTGCGCGCGGTGCGCTCGCCCGATACCACGAAGGCGCTCGAGGCGGCGAGCATCGACATCGTAGCCAATACCCCCGAAGAGTTCGCCGACTACATCAGGTCCGAGACCGCCAAGTGGGCGCAGGTAGTGAAGGCCTCGGGCGCGAAGGTGGAGTAGCGCGGCGGCATGCGCGACCAGGCGCTCGTCCTCTTCTCCGGCGGACAGGACTCGACCACCTGCCTCGCGTGGGCGCTCGCGAGCTTCGCGCACGTCGAGACCATCGGCTTTCGCTACGGCCAGCGCCACGCGGTGGAGCTGGAGTGCCGGCCGGCGATCCTCGCGGAGCTGAGGCGGCGCTTTCCCGCGTGGGGGCGGCGCCTCGGCGAGGACCGCGTGATCGACCTGGACGTGATCGCCCAGCTTGGCGCGACCGCGATGACCGCCGACATCGAGATCCGGATGACCGGCTCGGGGCTGCCGAACACCTTTGTACCGGGCAGGAACCTGCTGTTCTTCACCGCGGCGGCGGCATGCGCGTACCGCCGCGGGATACGCACGCTCGTCGGCGGCATGTGCGAGACCGACTTCTCCGGCTACCCCGACTGCCGCGACGATACGCTCAAGGCGCTGCAGGTGGCGCTCGGCCTGGGCATGGATACGCGGTTCACCATCGAGACGCCGCTCATGTGGATCGACAAGGGCGAGACCTTCGCGCTCGCCGAGGAGCTGGGCGGCAAGCCGCTGCTCGGGATCATCGCCGAGCACACGCACACCTGCTACCTCGGCAGCCGCGAGCGCCACGACTGGGGACCGGGATGCGGCGCGTGCCCGGCGTGCACGCTGCGGCGGGACGGCTGGGCGCGGTACCTCGCTTCGAAAGCGGAGCGCAGGAGCGCATGACCCCGCTCAGGCTCCTGCTCGCCTGCTCCGCGCTCCTCGCGCTCTCCGCGCACTCGCAGGAATCGAAGCGCGACCTCCCCGCGCTCTACGCGACCCTCGAGAAGGTGGACGCGGTGGTCGAGGGTGCGAGCGACCCGAAGCGCGTGCTCTACGTCTTCTGGGACGCGAACTGCTACTACTGCAACCTCACGTGGAAGGCGCTGCAGCACTACGAGCGCGCGGGGCTGCAGGTGCGCTGGGTGCCAGTCGCGTACCAGAAGGACAACTCGGCGGCGCTCGCCGCCGCGGTGATGGGCGCGACAGACCGCGCCGCCGCGCTGCGCGAGAACGAGACGCGCTACCGCCCGAAGAGCTACGACGGCGGGATCAAGGCCGCGGCCAAGGTGCCCGCCGACCTCGCGATCGAGCTTGAGGAGAACATGACGCTGATGGGGCGCTTCGGCATGTCCGGGACGCCGGCGCTGGTGTGGAGGGACGCGGGCGGCCGGATCCAGACGCACCTGGGTTTTCCGCGCCTGTCGAAGCTCCCGGCGATCACCGGGCTGCCCGAGCAGAAGATCGACGACCCTGAGCTCGCGAAGTACCGCTGAAGGGCTGCTGCACCGCAGCGAAATCGCGGAGCGCGAACGGAATGCGAGGACGGCTGTCACAGCGGTCAGAGTTCCCGCACAATAACCCCAAAGGAGGAACCACATGGCACGTCAAATCCTGGTCGCGGCAGCGGCCATCCTGTTCGCGCTCACCGCATTCGCTGCAGACGAAGACACCCTCACTATCGGCTACACCGTATCCCGGACCGGAGCGCTCAATCTCGATTCGCTGGCGCAGGAGCGCGGCTTCGAGATGTGGCGCGACGAGGTCAACGCCGCAGGCGGCATCAAGGCCGGAGCGAAGCGCTACAAGGTCCGCTTTGTCACCTACGACGACCAGTCGCAGGGCGGCCGCGTGCAGCAGCTGTATACGCGGCTGATCGTGCAGGATCACGCCCAGTTCCTCTTCAGCCCCTACTCCTCGGGCTTGGTCGCCACGGCCACCGTGATCTCGGAGCAGTACGGCAAGCTGATGATGAGCATCGGCGGGGCGGAAGGCAAAACCTACCAGCTCGGCAACCACTACCTGTTCCAGACCTACACGCCCGCCGACCAGTACCTTTCGGGAGCCATCGCGCTGCTGAAGGAGAAGAACCCCGGCGCCAAGATCGCGCTCGTCTATTCGGACGATCCCTTCTCCAAGGCCGTCGCCTCGGCGACGCGCGACCAGGCGAAGCAGGCGGGCCTGTCGCTGGTGCTGGACGAATCGTATCCGCCCAGCCAGACCGACTTCAGCGCCATCATCAACAAGATCGTCGCCTCGGGCGCCGACGCGCTGCTGGGCGGCGGGCACTACCCCGACGGCGCGACGCTGGCCCGGCAGCTCTACGACCAGAAGGCGAGCCTCAAATGGGCGACCCTGCTGGTCGCGCCGGACAGCCCGCAGTTCGCGAGCCTCGGGGCGGCCGCGCAAGGCATCTCCGTGCCCTCGCAGTGGGCGCCGCAGGTGACCTACAAGCCGGACTTCGGCCCCACGCCGGCCGAGTTCACCAAGCGCTTCGAGGCGAAGTACAACATCGCGCCCGGCTACCACGCCGCGGGCGGCTACGCCGGCGGCATGCTGTTCCAGCACGCGATCGAGCGCGCCGGGTCGGTCGAGCCGGACAGGGTCGCCGCCGAGCTGAACAAGATGAAGGCCACGACGCTGTGGGGCGGGACGCAGTTCTCCACCGATCCCAAGAGCCACGGCCTGCAGCTCTCGCACCAGATGGTGCTGACGCAGTGGCAGATGGAGGGCGGCAAGCTCGTCAAGGAAGTCATCTGGCCGGCGTCGGCCGCGACGGCCAAGGTCGCGTTCCCCTACCGATAGCCCGCCGACGCCGCAAAAGGGCCGCGCACGCGGCCCTTTTGCTGTGGTGAGCCATGTTCGGGATTCTCGCGTCCATCCTCGACGGCGTGCTGGTCGGCGCGGTCTACGGCCTCGCCGCCATGGGCCTCACTCTGATCTGGGGCGTGATGAACGTGATCAACCTCACGCACGGCGCGATGATCGTGGCGGGGATGTTCGGGCTCTACTATCTCGCGAGCGCGGCCGGCCTGCCGACGTATTCCGCGATTCCGCCGGTCGCCGTCGCGGGCTTCGGATTCGGCGTTTGCCTGTACTGGATCGCCGTCCACCGCGTCATCGGCAGGCCGCCGCTCATGAGCCTGCTTGCGACCTTCGCGGCGAACCTGGTGCTGATCGGGCTCGGCACCTCGGCGTGGGGCACGGTGCTGTTCAACGTGCCGGTGTCGCTCCCCGGCCTCACCTACGAGGGCTACACCTTCACCGGTACCCACATGATGGCCGCGGTCCTGACCGCGGCGATCGCGGGCCTGCTGTATCTCTTCCTCTACCGCACGCGGCAGGGCAAGGCGATCCGCGCGGTCGCCGGCAACCGCGAGGCGGCGGAGCTGAACGGAATCCCGACGACGCGCGTGCTCGCGCTCGCCTTCGGGCTGGGCGTCGCGCTCGCCTGCACCTCGGGGGCGCTCATCGCAACGCTGTTCCCGTTCACCGTGCTCTCGGGCGCCGCGTACCAGCTGAAGAGCTTCGTCGTGACGGTGCTGGGCGGCCTGGGCAACCCGGCGGGCGCGCTGCTCGGCGGCGTCGCGCTCGGCCTGCTCGAGGGCGCGATGACCCCGTTCATGCCGGTGAGCTGGACCTCGATCGTCGAGTTCGTCGTGTTCGTGGTCGTGCTCATCGCCTTCCCCGCGGGCCTGCTCAGCTTCCGGCGATCCTAGCGCGCGATGCATTCGCCCAGGTTCCTCGGCAAGCCGACCTACTGGCTGATCGTGCTCGCCACGCTCGCTTTCGCGTTCGCGCCGCTGTGGCACGACAACGTCGAGCTGCGCGAGGAGCTGCTGCTCGCCGCGATCTACGTCATCCTCGCGTCCAACCTCAACCTGATGATCGGCTACGCCGGCTACATCAATTTCGGCAACATCGTGTTCTTCGGGCTGGGCGGCTACTTCTGCGTGTGGCTGGTGAGCTCGCACGGCTGGCCGCTGGTCGCGGCGGCGCTCGCCGGCGCGGCGGCCGTGAGCGTCCTCGCGCTGCTCTTCGGCCTCGGCATCCTGCGCCTGCGCGGCGCGTACTTCGCGCTCTCCACCATCGGCGTCAACGAGGGCGTGAAGGCCTTCGTCGCCAACTTCACGCCGTGGGGAGGGTCGACGGGCATCTATCTCCCGATCGACGCCTTCGCTCCGCTGGGAGGACCCGCGACGGCGCTGTGGGTGATCTACTTCCTGCTGGTCGCGGTCATGGGACTGTCGCTGCTGCTGTCCTTCGCGATCAGGAACTCGAAGCTCGGGCTGGGCCTGCTCGCGATCGGCCAGAACGAGGACGCGGCCGCGGTGCTGGGCGTGCCCACGCCGCGCTACAAGGCCTTCGTCTACAGCGTCTCGGCGTTCCTGCCGGCGGTCGCCGGCGCGCTGTTCTTCTTCAAGAGCGCGTTCATCCAGCCCGACGACGCCTTCGACCTGGTGTTCTCGACCGAGGCGATCGTCGGGGTGATGCTGGGCGGGCAGGGGACGGTGCTGGGGCCGGCGCTGGGCGCGTTCGTCTACGAGGAGCTGCGCAGCACGCTGCTCACCGCCGAGACCTTCTCCAATTTCCAGATGGTGATCGCGGGCGCGTTGCTGCTCCTCATCGTGCTGTTCGTGCCGGGCGGCCTCATGGGCTGGATCCACCGCCGCTGGCCGCGAGCGAAGAAGGTGCTCGAGTGAGCGCGCTGCTCGAGGTGCGCGGGCTGGGCCGCCGCTTCGGCGGCCTGCAGGCCGTCGACGCGCTCTCCTTCGCCGTCGGCGAGGGCGAGATCCTCGGTCTGATCGGGCCGAACGGCGCTGGCAAGTCGACCGTGTTCAATCTCATCAACGGGGTGCACCTGCCCGACAGCGGCAGCGTGATCTTCCGCGGCGAGGACATCACCGGCGAGCCGCCCTACCGCGTGGCGCGGCGCGGCCTCGCGCGCACGCACCAGATCGTGCAGCCGCTCGCAAACATGAACGTGCTCGAGAACTGCGTCGTCGGCGCCTGCTTCGGGCGCGAAAACCTGCCGCTCGGACGCGCCGAAGCCGTCGCGCTCGAGATCGCCGGCTTCGTCGGGCTGATCGACCGCATCGGCGATCCAGCCGGGACTCTGACCATCGCGGGCAAGAAGCGGCTCGAGCTGGCGCGCGCGCTCTCGGCGCGGCCGGTGCTGCTCCTGCTCGACGAGGTGCTCGCGGGGCTCAACCCCTCCGAGGTCGAGCGCATGATCGTCGTGATCCGCCGCATCCGCGAGCGCGGCGTCGCCATCCTCATGATCGAGCACCTGATGCAGGCGATCATGAGCCTGTCCGACCGCATCGTCGTGCTCAACTCCGGCCGCAAGCTCGCCGAAGGGCGGCCCGAGCAGGTCGCGAACGATCCGGCGGTGATCGAGGCGTACCTGGGCAATCCCGAGGACGCGGCGAAGCTGCGCGGAGAGAGGCCGTCGTGAGCGAGGCGCTGCGCATCGAGTCGCTCGAGGCGGGCTACGACCAGATCCAGATCCTGTGGGGCGTATCGCTCGCGGCCGAGGTCGGCAAGCTGACGACCATCGTCGGCGCGAACGGCGTCGGCAAGACGACCACGCTGCGCGCGGCGGTCGGCAGCATACGCCCCTGGGGCGGGCGCGTCGTCTTCGAGGGCGAGGACGTCACGCGGCTCTCGCCGCACGCCAAGGCCGAGCGCGGCCTGGTCCTCGTGCCCGAGGGGCGGCAGCTCTACAACGCGATGTCGGTCGAGGAGAACCTTGAGATGGGCGCGTTCTCCGCGCGCGCCTCGCGGAAATTCCCCGAGCGCCTCGAGCAGGTGTACGCGCTCTTCCCGCGGCTGAAGGAGCGCAGGCGCCAGCGCGCCGGAACCTTCTCAGGGGGCGAGCAGCAGATGCTCGCGATCGCGCGCGGGCTGATGTCCGACCCGGACATCCTGATCATCGACGAGCTCTCGCTCGGCCTGGCTCCGGTCGTGGTGCAGCAGCTCTTCTCCACGCTCAAGGCCCTCAAGGACCAGGGGCTGACGATCCTGCTGGTCGAGCAGAACGTGCACCTCGCGTTCGCCGTGTGCGACTACGCCTACGTGATCGCTGAAGGAAAGGTGTTCACCGAGGGGCGGCCCGACGAGCTCGAGGCGCGCCAGGATATCCGCCAGGCCTACCTGGGCCTCTGAGGCGGCGGTCGCGTCTATTCCCGCTTCTCGAAGCGGCGCTTCCTGCGCTCCTCGATCCCGGCCTTCTTGCCGGCCTTGGCGTGGTCCTGCTGGACCCTGCGCCGCTCTTCGGCCTGCTTCTGCGCCTGCATCGCCGACTTCTGCGACTCGCGCTTCTGAGCCTCCTGGAAGCGCTGCTGCTTCTGCGCTTCCTGGCGCTGGCGGAACTGCTCGCGGCGCTGCCCGGCCGCCGCTTTCTGCGCCGGCGCCGCTTTCGTACGCTGCAGCTTCCGTTGCTGCACCTGCTTGATGCGCAACTGGCGCTTCTGCTCGAGATTCTGGTGGATGCGCTGGTGCAGGCCCTCGAAGCGCTTCTCGTTCTTCGTCGGCCTGAAGAACGCGGGAACGCGGTCAAGCAAGCGCGGCTTCACCGCGCCGCGGCGGGGCACGAAGCCCGCCTGGTTGGGCCTCACGATGACCGAGCCCTGCGCCGTGCGCATCTCCGTCTCGCCGATGTTCACGCGGTTGTAGGTCCCCGCCTCGCCTGTCTTGCTGCCCTCGGGGATCACCAGCGGCTCGTAGTCGGTGCCGCGCACGCCGATTGTCACGGTCGGCGTCTGCACCTCGGCCCTGCGTCCGCTCGATCCGGTGATCCAGCCGGTGACGGCTCTGAACGAGCCCTCGAGCAGGTTGAGGAGAAAGCTGTCGTCCGGGCCGCCCTCGGCCTTGAAGTTGACGATGTTGAGCTTCGTGCCGGGGCGCACGCCGATGTAGCCGCCGTCCAGCATGTCGAAGTGCACCTCGCCGTCAGCGCCGGTGACCACGCCCTCGCCCTCGTAGATCGGGTCGCCGACCTTGGGCCGGCGCGCCTGCTGCTGCGCGTCGAGAAAGCGCACGTCGCCCTCGACCAGCGTGACCGTGCCGGCGGGCGAGCGGTCGCCGGCATCCGCCGGGGCGCCCTGCGCGCAGGCGAGCTGCGTGAGCGTGAGGAACAACAGAACGATTGCGGCAGGGCGAAGCAAGAGGATTCCCCCACGGGTTTTTGTTCTGCAATACTGGCGCAGCATTGTCGCGCCTGTCCCTGACAAAAAGCTGAGCGATAGGCGCGAAATCTCGGTCAGAACACGGCGAGCGCGAGCAGCGCGCCTCCCCATGCCAGCAGCGCGGCGCCAGCCGCGCGGGCGAGGCGTCTCCGCCAGGGCAGCAGCTTCTCGGCCGCGATCCACAGCGCGACCGCCGCGACCCAGACGAGATTCATGAGGCCGGCGACGAACAGCAGCGCCATCGGCGCCCAGCAGCATCCGAGGCAGCTCACGCCGTAGCGCACGCCCTCGCGCAGCGACAGGGCCGGTCCCTCGCTCCGGCGGAAGGGCGGGGCGCAGCGCCGCAGGCAGGCATCCTTAAGCGGTGTGAACTGGTAGAGGCCGACCGCCACCATCACCAGACCCGCCGCGGCGTCCCCGCGCAGGGCCATCGCGTCGGTCAGCAGGTCCGAGCGGTCGAGCGCAAACTGCGCAAGCGTCGCCGCAAGGCTGAAGCCGGTCCAGACCGCGAGGTATCCGGACGCAAAGGCGGCGGGGCTGGCGGCCCCGAGGATCGCGGGTCCCGCGCTCGGCAGCATCATCGCCGCCATCATGACCACCCACATCGCGAGCACGAGCGCGCCGTAGCCCGGGGTCCACTCGGGGCGCATGAGCATGATGTTGCCTCCGCCCATGTCCATTCCCTCCATGCCGACGCCCGCGCCCGCGAGAAGCCAGCCCCACGCGAGCGCGGCGGTCCCCAGGACCGCCGCAAGCCCCGCAGCGCCCGCGCGCCTATCGTCCATACTCGTCGTGCCGCTTCACCCAGTACGGCCCGCGGCCGCCCTCGTCGCGGCCCTTGGGAACGACGTCGAGATACCGGTAGTCGAGGTTGAGCGCCTCGATGCCGCGCGCGAAAGTCGAATACGCGCGGTACACGTTTCCCCTGGCGTCCCTGGCGAACACGCTGACGCCTTCGCGCTCGGGCGCGTCCGGATTCTGCATCTTGTAGTTGTAGAACGCCTTCTTCTTGGCCATTTCCTCGGGCGTGAACGAGACGTTGAAGTCGAAGTTGAAATCCGAGCCGAAGGAAGACACCCACTTGAAGCTCCAGCCCATGCGCTGGCGGTAGGCGGCGAGCTTCGGATAGGGCGCGCGCGACACCGCAACCATCGTCACGTCGCGCTGGTTCAGGTGCACGATGATGCCGTTGAAATTGTCGGCCCAGCGCGAGCAGTGCGGGCAGCCGGCGGGCCAGTCGGGCCCGAACATGAAGTGGTAGACGACGAGCTGGCTGCGGCCGTCGAACAGCTGTGCCAGCGTCTCGCTGCCGTTCGGGCCTTCGAAAACGTAGTTCTTGGTCACGGCCTCCCAGGGCAGGGCGCGGCGCTCCTTCGAGACCTTGTCGGCGAGGCGTGTGAGCTGTTTCTCCTTCGCGAGGAGCTTCTTGCGCGCGGCAAGCCACTTCTCGCTCGATACGACCTTGTGACCGGTTGCCATGCGGGCCTCCTGGGCAGTACGTATTCCAATATTATGCGGTCATGTGCGGCCGCTTCGTCAGCCCCGAGGAACGCGCCCTCGAGCGCGCCTTCGACCTCGGCCGGCGCGACAGCCCGAACCCGTTCGCGCGCCGCTTCAACGTTCTTCCCACCGACACGATCCCCTTCCTGCGGCTGCCTTCGAACTCGGACCGGGCCGAGCTCGCCCTGGGGCGATGGGGCCTGGTGCCGCACTGGTGGAAGGAGGCGAAACCGCCGAAGGCGAGCTTCAACGCGCGCCTGGAGGAGGCGGCCGGCAAGCCGATGTGGCGCGACGCCCTCGCGCGCGCCCGCTGCCTCGTTCCGGCCGAGGGCTGGTACGAGTGGCGGGCGGTCGAGCGCGTCGACCCGTCGACGGGGGAGATCAGCGCGGCGAAGCAGCCTTACTTCATCCGCCGCCGGAACGCGGAGGTCTTTTGCTTCGCGGGACTCGCCGCCTACTGGAGGGACCCGAAGACGGGCGAGGCGCTGCGCTCCTGCGCCATCCTCACGAGCGCCGCGACCGGGGCGCTGGCCGAGATCCACGACCGAACGCCCGTCGTGCTGCCCCGCAGCGCGCACGCGGCGTGGCTCGACCGCAGGCTTACGGATCCGGGAAGAGCCAGGGCGCTCGCCGAGGCGGCGCTGCCGCCTTCCGAGCTCGTGCACTGGAAGGTGCGCCTGCTCGTGAACAACGCCAAGGCCGACGGCCCCGAGCTGATCGAGCCGCTGGACGAAGGTGGGCTATAGTTATAGTAGCGGCGCCCGCCGGTGCACCTGCAAGGCCCGCGGCATTCCAATGACATCCTAATCCGCACGGGAGGGCGATGCGCGTCGTCGTGATCGGAGGCTACGGAAACTTCGGCGCCCGCGTGTGCCGCGGGCTCGCCCTCTCCGGCATGGAGGTGATCGCCGCGGGCCGCAACCCCGACGAGACCGGACGCGCTTTCGGCGAGCTGCCGGTGAAGCACGCGCGCCTGGACCATTCCGCCGGCGACTTCCAGAGCGAGCTGAAGCGCCTCGCGCCCGATCTCGTGATCCACTGCGCGGGCCCGTTCCAGGCGCAGAGCTACGGCGTGGCGCGCGCGGCGCTCGGCGCCGGCGCGCACTATTTCGATCTCGCCGACGGGCGGCAGTTCGTCGCGCGCTTCGCCCAGAACCTGCAGTCGGCCGCGCGCTCGGCCGACCGCCTCGCGGTGTCGGGCGCAAGCAGCGTGCCCGCGCTGTCGTCGACCGTGATCGCGAGCCTGGGAGCGCGCGTGCCGACGATCGAGGAGATCCAGATCGCGATCGCCCCGGGCCAGCGCGCGCCGCGCGGGCGCGCGACCCTCGCGGCGGTGCTCGGCCACGCCGGGCGGCCGTTCAAGTGGGTGAGCGGCGGCAAGTGGCGCGATGCCTGGGGCTGGCAGGAGCTGAAGCGCCTGCGCTTCTACGGCCTGGGAGCGCGCTGGGCGGCCGCGTGCGACGTGCCCGACCTCGAGCTGCTGCCGCGCCTGTACCCGGAGGCGCGCACCGTCGAGTTCCGCGCGGCGCTCGAGCTGGGCGTTCAGCAGAGCGCCCTGTGGCTTGCCGCGAGCCTGCGCCGGCACGGCGTGCAGCTGCCGCTCGAGCGCTGGGCGGGAGCGCTCGACTGGGTCGCCTCGCGCATGAACGGCCTCGGCGGCACGCTCGCCGGGATGCTGGTGAGCGTTTCCGGAAAGCGCGCCGACGGCAGCCGCGTCGAGGCCGAGTGGCACCTCACCTCCGACGCCCTGCACGGCCCGGAGATCCCGTGCATGCCCGCGATCCTGCTCGCGCGCAAGCTCGCGAACGGCGGCATCACGCAGCGCGGCGCCTTCCCCTGCGTCGGGTTTCTCTCGCTGGCCGATTTCGAGCGCGAGTTCTCGCGCTGGCGCATCACCACCGTGATGAGGGAGCGCAGCCTCGACTAGGCTTCGCGCGGCTGCCGCGAGAGCGTCCCGACCCGCACGCCCAGCAGCCGGATGCGCCGCTCGAGCGGCACGCGCTTAAGGCACTCGCCCGCGGCGCGGCGGATGGCGTCGGCGTCGCGCGTCGGGATGTCGAGGGTGCAATCGCGCGTCAGCGTCTTGAAGTTGTCGAAGCGCAGCTTCAGCCCGATCGTCCTTCCCGCGTAGCCCTTGCGCTCGAGGTCGCCCGCGAGCCTCGTGCACAGGTCGGTGAAGACGCGCGACAGCGTCTCGCGGTCGTCGACCGGGTGCAGGTCGTCCTCGAACGTCGTCTCGCGCGAGATCGACTTCGGCTCGCTACGGGTGACGACCGGGCGCTCGTCGCGGCCGTTTGCCGCGTCGTGCATCCAGGCGCCGTGCTTCTGCCCGAAGCGCTCGAGGAGCAGCGCGGGGTCGGCAGTCGCGAGCTCGCCGATGGTGCGGATACCCATGGCCTCGAGCTTCGAGGCGGCCTTCGGGCCGACGCCGTTGATCTTGCGCGCGGGCAGCGGCCAGACGCGCTCCGGGATGTCGGCTTCGGTGAGGAGCGTGAGGCCGCCGGGTTTTTCCATTTCGGAGGCCATCTTCGCGAGCAGCTTGTTCGGCGCGACGCCGATCGAGCACGAGAGCCGCGTCGCCTCGCGCACGGCGCCCTGGATGGCGCGCGCGAGGTCGTGCGCCTCCGACCATTCGGCGGCGAGGGCGCTCAGATCGACGTAGATCTCGTCGATGCCGCGGTCCTCGACCTCGGGCGCGAGCTCGCGCACCGCTTCCTTGAACATCCGCGAGTAGCGGCGGTATTCGTCGAAGTCGGCCGGGAGCAGCAGCGCGTCCGGCGCCTTCTTCGCCGCGCGCATCAGCGCCATGCCCGAATTGACGCCGAAGGCCCTCGCTTCGTAGGTCGCCGTGGTGATCACGCCGCGCCCCTTGTATTCGCGCAGCGTGGGAAAGGTCCCGGCCTCCTCGGAAGCCCGGCGCCGGCCGCCGATCACGAGCGGCTTCCCGCGCAGCTCCGGATAGCGCAGCAGCTCGACCGACGCGTAGAAGGCGTCCATGTCGACGTGGGCGATGAAACGCATGAAACGCATTATCGCGCCGGCGTGTAGGGAAAACACTACATCGTCAGCCGTCTTGCAGAAAAGATTCATCGCAGATTCACCGCAGCGCAACGCTGCGCAGACAGACTCTCCCGCGGTTCATCCCGCAACCCACTTTCAGGAGGTTTTGTGTTCCAACCGCGACGCAAGCAACTCGCGGCCGCAGTCGCCGTGGCGGCGATGCTGGCCGGACAGCTACACGCCATTCCGCAGGCCTACGCGAACGACAGGGACGGCGACCGCGGGTCGCACTCCCGCGGCACCGTCACGCCGATCGAGCACCTGATCGTCGTCATACCCGAGAACCGCAGCTACGATCACGCCTTCGGCACCTACGTGCCGAGGCACGGCCAGTTCGCGCTGAACATCCTGTCGAAAGGGATCGTGAACGCCGACGGGACGCCGGGCCCGAACTTCGCCGAGGCCGCCCAGTTCACCGTGCCCGCGCAACCCGCCTACTACATCGCGGCGCCGGCGAAGTCGCCCTACGCCGTGCTGCCCGCGCCCGACACGCTCGGCGCGCCCACCGCGCAAAGCAACACCGCGCCGCCGTTCACCTCGGTCGCGATCGCCGCGATCGAGCGCGACCTCGAGCCTGCCGACCTCCCGCTGCTCACCACCGGCGCGACCGGGCTGCCCACGCGCAGCGTCGACACGCGCGTGACGAACGCGGCGAACCTGCCGGACGGCCCGTTCCGGCTCACCGGGCCGACGATGCCGTACGACGCCTATACGGGCGACACCATCCACCGCTTCTTCCAGATGTGGCAGCAGTCCGACTGCAGCATCGTCAACGCGACGCGCTCGAACCCGAGCGGCTGCCTCAACGACCTCTTTCCCTTCGTCAACACCACGTTCAACACCGCCGACAACGGGGTGGGGAACCCGATGGCCTTCTTCAACGTGAACGACGGGGATGCGCCCGTGCTCAAGCGACTCGCCGAGGAGTTCGCCTCGAGCGACAACTTCCACCAGGCGGTGCAGGGCGGGACGGCGGCGAATCACGTGATGCTCGGCTCGGGCGACGCCGTGTTCTTCAGCGACGGAAACGGCAACGCGACCGCGCCGGCGGCGAACCTGGTTGCGAACCCCAACCCGAAGCCGGGCACCAACAACAACTACACGATCGACGGCAACTGGGCGAGCTGCGCCGACGACGCGGCTCCCGGCGCCGCGCCGATCCGGGCCTACCTCGCCTCGCTGCCGTACCGTCCGGCTCCGAATTGCGAGCCCGGGCATTTCTACATGATCAACAACATCAACCCGGGGTTTCTGCCGAACGGGCAGCCGCGCACCACCGGCAACTTCGTCCCGCCGTCGGGCGTGCGCACGATCGGCGACGCGCTGAACGACAGGAGCCTCTCCTGGGCCTACTTCGGCGGAGCGTACAACGCGGCGGTGAACCTCGCCAACGGCTCGACCAATCCCGCGGACGCGATCGGCGCGGCGTACTGCCAGATCTGCAACCCGTTCCAGTACTCGAAATCGATCATGGGCGATCCGGCGCAGCGCGCGGCACACATCAAGGACACCCAGGACCTGCTCGCAGGCATCGACGCCGGCACGCTGCCCGCAGTCTCGTTCGCCAAGCCCGACGGCCTGCTCGACGGCCATCCGCAATCGTCCAAGCTGGGGCTGTTCGAGGGCTATCTCAAGAACATCCTCGACCGGCTCGATGCGAATCCTAGGCTGAAGGCGAAGACCGCGGTGTTCATCGTGTTCGACGAGGGCGGCGGATACTGGGACTCGGCGTTCCAGCAGCCGCTCGACTACTTCGGCGACGGCCCGCGCATCCCGTTCCTGGCGATCTCGCCGTATTCACGCGGCGGCAGGGTGAGCCACAGCTACGCCGATCACGTGTCCATCCTGAAGTTCATCGAGCGCAACTGGCGCCTCGCGCCGCTCACCGCGCGCAGCCGGGACAACCTGCCCAACCCGGTCCAGCACGCGCACAACCCCTACGTGCCGGTGAACATGCCGGCGATCGGGGACCTGTTCGACCTGTTCCGCTTCGACGGGGACAAGGACCGGGACGAGGACCAGCACGGGGATCGCTGATTCCCGGTTTCTCGCCCCACCAGGGCCGCGCCGAGAAGACGCGGCCTTTTTTATGGCTGCGCGCCGCCGGGCGACGCGTCGCCCTGGCCTCGAACCGCGCGGATGCGCGAGCGCCACTGGCGCAGCGACTCGTCCTCGGCGCGCTGCTTGAGGACCTCGACCAGCTTGCCCGACGCTTCGAGCTCGCGGGTCTCGCCCGGGCGCTCTTTCGCCCAGCGCTTCGCCAACTTGACCGCGTAGGGGCTCAGCTTGTTGATTTCATTGATGCTTGGGGAGTGGAGCACGGATTCGAGGGGAAAGGAACTTCGATCGCTCATGGCTTGATCTCCGGGAAGGCGAGCAATCTATCACACGCGGCCGTAGCTCCGCTGCGATCCGTCCGGAGGACTCCGAGCGCTAGAGTTGCGAAATCATTACAGCCAGAACGCCCGCGATGGCGCGCTAGCTCCCAGTCGGCGCCGCCAGCCGCTCGCGCGTCATCTGCGCGAGCGCCGTGATCCCCAGCAGCGCCATGTCGCGATCGACCTCCTCGCGCAGCAGCCTGATCGCGTGGTGCACGCCGGCGTCGCCCGCGATCGCCGCGGCGTAGAGGAAGGGCCTTCCGACGAAGACGAACTGCGCGCCGAGCGCGAGCGCCTTGAGCACGTCGGTGCCGCGGCGGATGCCGCTGTCCATCATCACGGCCATGCCGCCGGCTTCGGCCGCGACCGCGGGCAGGGCGTGCAGCGCCGCCATCGCGCCGTCGAGCTGGCGCCCGCCGTGGTTGGAGACGATGACGCCGTCGACGCCGCTCTCGCGGGCGATGCGCGCGTCGCGCGGGTCGAGCACGCCCTTGAGAATGAGCTTTCCTTTCCAGATCCGGCGCATCAGCTCGACGTGCGGCCAGGATAGCTTGTCGCGCGGACCGGTGTAGCGTTCGGCCGTGCTCGTGATGAGCGGCGCGCGCGATCCGGTGTTCTCGAAATGCGGCATGCCGTGGAAGATCAGGGTGCGCAGGAACATGCCGCACAGCCACCGGGGCCGCAGCGCGCTGTCCCACGCGAGGCGCAGAGTAGGGCGCAGGGGCCGGTTGAAGCCGCTCCTCACGTTGTTCTCGCGGTTCGCGCCGACCGGCACGTCGACGGTGAGGACGAGGGTGTCGAAGCCGCCGCGCGCGACGCGCTCGACCATCGCCCTGATCGCGGCGTCGTCTCCCGGCAGGTAGGCCTGGAACCAGGCACTGCGTCCCGCCGCGCGCACGTCCTCCAGGCGCGTCAGCGACGCCCCGCTCATGATCATCGGGACGTTGGCCGCGGCGGCCGCGCGCGCAAGCACGATATCGCCCTGGTACGCGGCCATCGAGCTGCCGCCCATGGGCGCGATGCCGAAGGGCGCGCTGTACTCGCGGCCGAAGAGCGTCGACTTGGTCGAGCGGCCGGAGACGTCGACCAGCACGCGCGGGACCAGGGCGTAGTTGTCGAACGCCGCGCGGTTTGCGCGCAGCGACGCGTTCGTCTCCGCGCCGCCCGAGACGTACCCGTACATCGGCCGCGGCAGATAGCGGCGCGCGGGCGCCTCGAAGTCGTCGAGCGCGAGGATCATGCGCAGGCGCCGCGGCAGGCTCTTGTCGACCTGCCGGCCGATTCCGGTATGGCGCTGCGCGGACGCCGTGGCGGAGACGGTCTCGCTGATGTCGGGCATGCCGATCAGTCGAACGAGACGATCTCGACCCAGTTCGAGCCCTTGCCGGTCGGATATTTCCCGGCGGCTTTGAGCGCGCCCGACGCCGCGTCGATGGAGTAGACCGACAGCGTCTCGGATTTTTCCCCGGACGCGACGAGGAACTTGCCGTTCGGATCGATCGCGAAGCCGCGCGGCTGCTTCTCGGTCGGCGTGCTGGAAAGATACGTCAGCTTGCCGGAGGCGGACTCCACGGAGAACGCGGCGAGCGTGCTCGAGGTGCGTTCCGAGGCGTACAGAAACTTCCCGTCGGGCGTGAGATGCAGGTCCGCCGCCCAGATGTCGTTGTCGGTGTTGCGCGAGTTGGGGCGCGGCGCGCCGGGCTGGAGCTTCGAATCCGGCGGCAGGGCGGATACCGAGCCGACCTCGGTCAGGAGGCCCGTCTTCGAGTCGAGCGACAGGGTGGTGACGGTCGCGACCAGCTCGGAGAGCAGGTACACGAAGCGGTTGTCGGAGGACACCACGAGGTGGCGAGGCCCCGTCCCGGCTTTCATCTGCAGGAGCGGCGGGGTGTTCGAGGCGAGCCGCCCCGACCTCTCGTCGAACACGAACTGGAAGACCTGATCGGTGCCCAAGTGCGGGACATAGACGAAGCGGTTGCTGTTGTCGACGCGGATCGCGTGGGCGTTGCGCGCGGTCGGGATCACCTGCAGTGGCTGCGGCAGGACGCTCCGGTCGCCGGCGATCGCGTTGACGCTGACCAGGTTGCCGCCGTACGAGGCGCCGAACAGGACGCGCCCGGTGCGGTCGAGCGAGATGTAGGGGAAGCTCTCGGCGAGCGGCGACGTCGCGATCAGCTTGAGCGCGCCGGTGCCGCGGTCGATCGAGTAGGCGTGCACCGCGTAGGGCTTGGAGCGCGACGCCGCGTAGAGGATGCGCCTGTCCGGGCTCACCGCCATCGGCATCACCACCTTCGCCGCCGCGACGCGCCCGCGGGCATCGAGCCCGCCGTCGGGCTTCATCGCGTAGACGCCGATGTCGCCGTCCTCCGCGTTCGACACGTAGACGAAAGTCGCCGCGGGCGCCGCGCCCGCAGCCGAGATCATTGCCGCCATCGCGATTCCCCTGGCGAGTCCTGAGATGGGTTTCATGCGCCCCTCCGCCGCGGATTTTACAGGAGCCTAGGGGATGAGCACCGCCGACCCGGATATGCACCGCGCCTCGAGGTCGCGGTGCGCCTGCGCGGCGTCGCGCAGCGCGTAGCGGCGACCGATCCGCACCCGGAGGACGC
>Ga0187775_10000012_pt1 | contig 40132 bp, 39 predicted proteins | sample 0216_BV02_MP12_1_FD_132441 | JGI IMG/M metagenome (GOLD analysis project Ga0187775, IMG submission 132441) | Tropical peat soil microbial communities from peatlands in Department of Meta, Colombia - 0216_BV02_MP12_10_MG | ecosystem: Environmental > Terrestrial > Soil > Wetlands > Peat | place... | reverse complement strand
GTCATGGAGTTCGAGACCAAGGGCGAAACCGCGCGGGCCCCCGCGGGTTATTTGCCATGGTTCGATGTGCCGGGGAGAAAGAGCGCAGGCGGCACCATTGTCTGCGGGCACTGGTCGGCCCTCGGATTGCGGCTGGCGCCCGGGCTTGTCGCCCTCGATTCGGGCTGCGTCTGGGGTGGAAAGCTGAGCGCTATTCGGCTGGACGACCGGCGCCTTTACCAGGTCCCCTGCGGTGCGAATGGCGGCGCTCCGGCACCGTCACCTTGAGGGCGGCCGCTATGGCCGCCTCTGTTCGCTCGGCCAATGAGCGCCGCGTTTGGCGGTGCACCGAGACCGGGGGAAGAAAGTCGAGCTCGGCGACGATGCGCGGCGTCGACACGATCGTCCACACGGATTCGACGAAAGACGTTTCGCCCACGTAACCCGCCGAGTCCGTGTGTCTTCCTGCGCCGTCGAGATAGCGCAGCGCAATAGGTTGCACCCCCGCACCCGCATCCAAGGCCGGCTGGAACAATGCGGCGTGAAAGGGCTCAAGACTTCGTCCGAACGTGGTCGTACCCTCGGGAAAGATGGCGATCAGGACGCCGCGCTCGAGCGCCTTGGCGATACGGCGGCTCGCTTGACGCGCCGCAGAAGGCTTGCCGCGCTCGATGTAGAGAGTTCCGACCAGAGTGCAGAGCCAGCCGACCACTGGCCAGTCGCGGATCTCAGACTTGGCGATGAAGGTCGCAGGCGATCGTGCGTTGATGACGAAAATGTCCAGCCAGGAGATGTGATTGAGCACGAGCAGGCAACGCTCGGACAGACTCTCCGGCGCGTTGCTCTCGCGCACGGATACGGAGAGGATGGAAAGAAGCCTTCTTGACCAGCGGCGCTTTTGCGCGTCGCGCTTCTCCTGCGAGATCCACGGGAACATGATTGCCGCGACTGCCAGGCCCCGAAGGAGGTGAAGCGTGACGCGTCCCAGCCGAAGCAGGCGCGAAGGTATCGGGGTACGGCCGGCCATTGGGCCTGGGCTCTACCTCGTGGTGTGCCGACCCGCCATCAAAGCTCGGAGCCGAAGTTGGCGCGAAACAGATTCCTGATTTCGTCGCCGGTCACGGCGTGGTTCTGTGCGCCGCGTGAAGCGACCTTGATTGCCCCCATCAAGGACGCGAGCCTTCCCGCTTTGGGCCAGTCGAAACCCGACGCGATGCCGTGGAGCAGGCCGGCGCGGTACGCATCCCCGCAGCCGGTGGGATCCACCACGGCCCGGGCCTTGGCGCAGGGAATGTCGAAACGCTTGCCGTCCGCGTAGATCACCGAGCCTTCGGCACCCCGGGTCAAGACGAGAGCCTTGAGCCCGAGTGCGAGATCATCGAGCTTGCGCCCCGTTCTCTCCTCCAGCATCCTGCCCTCGTAGTCGTTGACCGCCACATACGAAGCCTGTTCGGCGAGAGCAAGCAGCTCGTTCCCCGAGAACATCGGCAGGCCCTGCCCGGGGTCGAACATGAACGGAATTCCCAGGTCCGCGAGCTGGCGTGCGTGCTGCTGCATGCCTTCCTTTCCATCTGGCGCGATGATCGCCAGGCTTACACCGAGATCCGTAGTGATTCTGTTCTCGTGGGAACGAGTCATTGCGCCGGGATGGAAAGCGGTTATCTGGTTGTCGTCGAGGTCGGTGGTGATGAAGGCCTGCGCAGTGAGGGTTCCGGGGACCTGTCGCACGCAGTCCAGCTTCACTCCAATTCGCTCGAGCCGGTTGAAATAGAGGAGCGAGTCGTCTCCGACTGTGCCCATGACGAGCGGGTCAGCGCCCAAGAGCTTCAGGTTATAGGCGATGTTGCCTGCGCAGCCGCCGAACTCGCGCCTCAGCTCGGGAACGAGGAACGCCACATTCAGGATGTGGATCTGATCGGGGAGGATCTGCTCCCGGAAGCGGCCCGGAAACACCATGATGTTGTCGTAGGCGATCGAGCCGCAAATGAGGATACTCATGCGTCCGACATTCGTTGGAAGAGGCCGGGCATCTTAGCGGAATTTGCCAGAGCCGTGATCCCGCCGGGGGCTACGCGTAGAAGAGATAGAGCCGGTAGCCCGTGGGCTTGAGCGCGGCCGCCTCGATATAGACCCTGATTTGAAGCTCGCTGCCAGCGGCAAAGCCCGCGTCCGGCTGCGCTGGCGGGACGACGTAGTCCTTGGGAAGCAGGACGCGCCTCGCGACCGTCTGCTCCTCGGCGCTCGTCAGACTCAGCTCCAGCGCCGGGTAGGCCTGCACAAAGGCTGCACGGTTCCTGAGCGTCGCCGTCAGAACCATTACGTTGGGGTGGCTGCCGTCTGCCTGCAGATCGGAAGATTCGATGCTGAGCAGTTCGGCACGCCGCGGCAGAGGTACATCGCAGTCGAACTCGGCGCACATACGCTCCAAGAGCGGCTTTGTCTCCGGCACGAGCACAGCGATCTCGCCGCGATAGCGATAGGCCCCTTGAGCCAACAGAGCGAGCAGCAAGAGCAGGCTCCCTAGCCACCACAGGCGGCTGGCCGGCCGCGGCGCTCGCGGCCCGAACTCGAAGGATGAATCCTTTTCCGTTCCCAGCAGCACGGCCAAGCTGCCAGAAGTCGGCGGCGAGGGTTTGTCTCGAGGGGGGCGCGTCGCCGGATCCGCGCTGAGGGTCGCGATCGCGTCGAACAGATTGTCGCAGCGGCCGCAGCGCACCTGACCCTCGCGCGCCCCAAGCTGCTGCTCGCTCACGCGAAAGGCGGTACCGCAGGCAGGACAGCGTGTCATCATGCTCATCGCCGTGTCCCGGAGAGGCATACCCAGCCTTCGTCTTCCTGAGGCGCAGCAAACGTGATCCAGGCTGCATAGCTGTCCGCAACCTCCTCGGCCTGCTCGCGGAGGATCCCCGAAAGCGCGAGATGGCCGCCCTCGCGGCATCGCTCCGAGATCAAGGGGGCCAGCACCTTCAACGGATTCGCCAGAATGTTCGCGACTACGAGGTCAGCCGTGAGCGCGGGAACCGACCCTCCTCCAAAGAACTCACCGGCGACGCCGTTGCGTCTGGCGTTCGCTGCCGCAATCGCGACCGCGTCAGGGTCGATATCGACGCCGACCGCGCGCCCGGCGCCCAGTTTCAGCGCTGCGATGGCCAATATGCCCGATCCGCAACCATAGTCGAGGACGGTCTCGCCGCCGGAGACCCGTTGCTCGAGCCAGCGCAGGCACAGGCGCGTGGTCGGGTGGCTTCCGGTCCCGAACGCCAGGCCCGGATCGAGGATCAGGTTGACTGCGTCCGCATCAGGCGGATCGAACCAGCTCGGCACGACCCAGAGGCGTCGCGACACGCGAATCGGTGCAAACCCGTGCCGCGACTTTGCAACCCAGTCTTCTTCGGGAACCGCGGCTACGGCATGCTCCCGCATCGCGACGCCCGACGCGTCGCAGGCCAGGCGTAGCAGCTGCTCCGGCGCGTGCTCGCTCCCGCAAAGAGCGACGAGGCGAACGCAAGGCCATGAACCGGGTTTAGCCGGCTCGGCGAGGTCCCGCTTGGTGGCCGGGCGCACATCCTCGCACGAGACCGACAGTGCACCGGCTTCCAGCAACGCATCGGATAGGCTCTCGGCCTCGCTTCCCGATAGGTGGACTACGAGCGCTGTGAGGCTCACGCGCCCGACCCTCCTATCCGCCCGACTCGCGCTTCTTGTGCTGGGCAAGCTTCTGCTCGAGGTAGTGGATATTGACTCCTCCCCTAATGACCCGGGTGTCGAGCAGCAGTTCCTGGTGCAAGGGAATGTTGGTCTGAATGCCCTCCACCACCATCTCGGAGAGCGCGATGCGCATTCGCCGGATCGCCTGATCCCGGTTCGCCCCGTAGGCGATGAGCTTACCGATGAGCGAATCGTAGTTGGGCGGCACGGAATACCCCTGGTAAATGTGCGAGTCGACCCGGATTCCCGGCCCGCCTGGGGGGTGGTAGGAAGTGATACGGCCCGGCGAGGGGGTGAAGCGGAACGGGTCCTCGGCGTTGATGCGGCATTCGATAGCGTGACCCCGGAGTTCAATGTCCTTCTGCCGCACCGACAGCTTCTCGCCGGCCGCCACCCGGATCTGCTCCTGAACGATGTCGACGCCCGTGATCATCTCGGTCACCGGGTGCTCCACCTGAATACGGGTGTTCATCTCGATGAAGTAGAACTCGCCGTCCTCGTAGAGATACTCAAAAGTCCCCGCTCCGCGATAGCCGATCTTGCGGCACGCTTCCACGCAGCGCTCGCCAATCCGAGCGCGTATTTTCGCGGTCATCTCGGGCGCGGGTGCTTCTTCCATGATTTTCTGGTGCCTCCGCTGCATGGAGCAATCGCGCTCTCCCAGATAAACCACATTGCGGTGAGTGTCCGCAAGCACCTGGACTTCGATGTGCCTGGGGTTCTCCAGATACTTCTCCAGATATACGGTCGAGTTGCCGAAGGCGGCTGCGGCTTCCGCGCGCGTGATGCTGATCGCGCTCTTCAGGGCGGCCTCGGTGTGCACGACGCGCATGCCGCGCCCACCTCCTCCGCCCGCCGATTTCACGATCACCGGATAGCCGACTTTCCGCGCGATCTTGAGCGCCTCTTCGGGCGCCTCGGGAAGCGCGCCGCCCGAGCCCGGAACGCAGGGCACCCCCGCTTTCTCCATGGCCTGCTTGGCGTTGACCTTGTCACCCATCAAGCGAATGGTCTCCGCGGTCGGCCCGATGAACACGAAGCCGCTCTTGTCGACGCGCTCTGCGAAGTCCGCGTTCTCGGCTAGGAATCCGTAGCCGGGATGGATCGCCTCGGCGTCGGTGACTTCCGCGGCGCTGATGATCGCGGGAATGTTCAGGTAACTCGCCGCGGAGGGCGGCGGTCCGATGCACACCGACTCATCGGCAAGCTTGACGTACTTCGCCTCGGCGTCGGCTTCGGAGTGAACCACGACGGTCTTGATGCCCATGTCGCGGCATGCGCGCTGGATGCGAAGCGCAATTTCGCCGCGGTTGGCGATCAGGATCTTCTCGAACATGAGTCGCGTTCGGGGCCGCTACGCGATCATCATGAGAGGCTCGCCGTATTCGACCGGCTGTCCGTTCTCCACCATGATCGCCTTGACGATGCCCTCCTTGTCGGCCTCGATTTCGTTCATCAGCTTCATGGCTTCGATGACACAGATCGTCTGGCCAGCCTTGACCGTATCCCCGACTTCCACGAATGGCTTGGCTCCAGGGGCCCCAGCGCGGTAGAAGGTGCCGACCATCGGCGACTTCACCATATGGCCTTCGAAAGCCGTGGGCGCCGGGGCAGGCGCTGCTGTGGGCGGTGAGGCGGCCGGCACGGCGGCCGACGCGGCGGGGACAGCGTGAACGGAGGGAGGGTTTACCGGCACGGCGGAGGGAGAGAGCACGACCACCTCTTTGCCGACGCCGCCCTTGACGATCTTGACCTTCTCCTCCCCCTCGGTGACCTCCAGCTCCGCGATGCCGGAAAGCTCGACGAGATCGATCAGCTTCTTAAGCTTCCGCAGGTCCATGCCGGCCTCCTTATTACCCAGTACCGGGCGCTCGAGGGACACGCCAGCCACCGAAAAATCGTGCGGTCAGTTCGCGTGCAAAGCGGAGAGATTCCCTCTGCCCGGGGATCGCCGGCTCTCGGGCTCCCTTGTTTCGATTTGGGCCATCAAGTACCCAGGATTCCTTCCGGAGTCCGCGACCGCTGGCCTCAAATGCACCTTGCCGCGGATGTTGCTGAAGTTTGTCGTAGATGTCAGAACTTGTCTAGGATTGCTCGTATTTCTTGCTTGGAACTCGTTGGATGTGGCCTCGAGCCTTAGGATACGAGGATTTTACGCCAAGATGACGCCAAGATGAACCCCGATAGTCACATTTGACCTCACGATGTTGCTTTTTACTGCCCGTCGACGCTCGATATACCTCCTACGGACTACGACTGCGCCCCCGAGGCGGGGCCGGACAGGAGCTGGGCGACCGCCTGAATGCCCGCGCGCTCGATCCTGCGTCCCGCGGAGGTCGCCTTGAGGATCCCCCGCTCCTCCTTGAGGGTGTAAATGGCGAGGTTGAGGGGAACGCCCTCCCACTCCACTTTGAGCACTGACACGGCGCGCGCCTGATCACCAGCGAAGCGGCGCTCATCGGAAACATCGTAGGGGATATTTCGACTGAGGAGAAAATGCTCCACGGCTTTGCCGTCATCGGTGAACAGTTGCAGGTCGATATCACTGTAACGGCCCGCAGTGCCGCTCAAGACCGGCCCAGCAAGATAGGGCCGGAAGCGCTCCAGCAAGCGCATGGCCCCGAGCGCGCAATGACGAAGGTAGCGGATGCGCTCGCGCTGCTCTTCGCCCTGGTAGAGAGACTGGTACGCGCGCAGCTCGGCTTCGATCTCCTCGTTCTTTGGCAGCGATTGCGTGTCGTCCGCCCCGAGCTGACGTGCCGCTTTACGTTTCGCGAGCGCGAAGTCCTCCAAACCGTCTTCGGCCATCAGGCGGGCGGCGGCTGCCGCGATGCGCGTGCGCATCTGCTGCTGCTTGAACTTGTCTTTCGACATGGATCGAGCGGGCCGAACGCGGTCCATGATACCCCAGCCGGAAAAGGCGGCGAAGTAAGCTAAAATTCCGGACATTTCAGAGCGCGTGCTGTCTTACCGCGCTTCGGCAGCCTCGTGCACATCCACATTCTCGGCATCTGCGGCACCTTCATGGGCGGCATTGCGGCGATCGCCAAGGCTGCCGGCCATCACGTCACAGGGTGCGATCTCAACGTCTACCCGCCGATGAGCACTCAACTCGAATCCCAGGGCATCGAACTGATCGGCGGGTATGGAGCGGAGCAGGTCGCGTTGCGGCCTGAAACGTGGGTGGTGGGGAACGTCGTGAGTCGGGGCAACCCTCTCATGGAGGCAATCCTGAATCGTGGCGACCGATACGTCTCCGGCCCGCAGTGGCTCGCAGAAAATGTGCTGCCTGGGAAGCAAGTGCTTGCCGTGGCCGGGACCCATGGCAAGACCACGACCTCATCGATGCTTGCATGGATCCTTGAAGATGCCGGGCTTGCCCCGGGGTTCCTGATCGGGGGGGTGCCCCTGGATTTCGGGACGTCGGCGAGAGCCGGAGGCGGGCGCCACTTCGTCATAGAGGCCGACGAATACGACACAGCGTTCTTCGATAAGCGCTCGAAGATGGTGCATTATCGCCCCGCCGTTGCGATACTCAACAACATCGAATTCGATCATGCTGACATCTTCCCCGATCTTGCTTCGATTGAGACACAATTCCACTACTTCGTGCGAACGGTACCGAGCGGCGGCAGGCTGATAGTCAACGGCGTCGATCCCGCGATTGAGCGGGTGCTCGAGCGCGGGTGCTGGACGCCAGCCGAGAAGTTCGGGACTCGCGATGGGTGGAGCGTGACCAGTCCCCATGACGGGCCGCCAATCGAGGTGAGTTTTCGCGGCAAGGCGGAGGGGGTGCTGGATTTGCCGCTCCAGGGTGAGCACAACGTGCAGAATGCGCTCGCAGCTATTGCGGCGGCGCGGGCATCCGGTGTGGCCGCGACCGCCGCAATAGCCGCGCTCGCCCGCTTCAGGGGAGTTCGTCGCAGAATGGAGCTGCGCGGAAACTCTGGGGGCGTCGCTGTCTGGGACGACTTCGCGCATCATCCCACGGCCATTGCGACAACGATCTCGGGTTTGCGCCGGGAGATCGGAGGCGCGCGCATCCTCGCCGTGCTGGAGCCGCGATCCAATACGATGAAGGCCGGAGTGATGAAAGACCGCCTCGCTACCAGCCTCGACCACGCCGATCGCGTGTTCTGCTACAGCGCCAACCTGGGCTGGGACGCGACTGCTGCCCTTGCTCCCCTCGGCAAGCGCGTGGTTGTGGAGAGTGATTTCCAGACGCTCGTCGGCGCGATTCTCCGGGAAGCGCGTGCGGGTGACCAGGTGCTCGTGATGTCGAACGGGGGATTCGGAGGCATACACGAGCAGCTGCTCAAGGGGCTCTCGGCCCGGGCATGATCGTCTACCTGCACGGATTCAACAGTTCTCCGCGGTCCGCGAAGGCGCAGTACCTGCAGCGCTATCTCGAAGAGCGAGGCGAGGGCGAGAAGTTTGCATGCCCGCGGTTGCCGCAGTCGCCGAAGCTCGCAATAGTCGCGGCCGAAGCCGAAATAGCCCGGCGGCCCAAGGAGGAGATCACGCTCGTCGGGAGTTCCCTCGGCGGGTTCTACGCGACTTGGTTGGCAGAGAGACACTCGGTGCGCGCCGTGCTCATCAATCCAGCTATCGAACCCCATATAGATCTGCGTGCCTATCTCGGTATTCAGCATCCCTACCACGGCGGCGCACCTTACGAGCTCAGCGAGCAGCACCTAAGCGAGTGGCAGGAACTCTTTCTTGCGAAAGTGAGCCCTGAGCACTACCTGCTATTGGTCGAAACCGGGGACGAGGCGCTCGATTACCGTCATGCAGTCACGAAATACTCAGGAGCGAGGCGGCTCGTTGTGCAGGGGGGAGACCACGGCTTTGCGAGCTTTGCTGAGCATGTCCCACTCATCCTGGCCTTCGCGGGCATGACTTGACTACTTCAACACTCTCCACGCAGCGCTTCCATCCTTGAGCGCATAACGCGCGATTGCCCGTTCGTCGAAACCGAAACCAAGCCCCGCGGTACTGGGCAGGACGAGCATGCCATCCGCAGCCTTGAGCTGCTTGTCGATAAGACGCCTGAAATTGAGCACTTGGTCGTCGGGGAAGAACTCGACGTAACGCGCATTCGGCGTGGCCGCGACAAGATGTGCGTGCAGATCGTGAAACCAGTGAGGACACACGGTGACCCCGTAGCTCGCCGCGGTCGCGGCGATCCGTCTCCACTCAGAGACGCCGCCGCATACCAACGCATCCGTCTGCAGGATCTGCGCGGCTCCCTTGTCGAGGATCTCCTTGAAATGCCACCGCCCTGCGCCGATCTCGCCAGTCGCGACCGTCACGCGCGTAAGCTTTGCAAGGCGGGCATGGTTCTCGATGTCGTCAGGAAAAAACGGCTCTTCGATCCAATACGGATCGAAGAGCTCGAACCGCTCCATGTAACGCATGGCGGTAGGCAGGTCACGCCATGCATTGTTGGCGTCCAGCATCAGCTCGATATCGGGACCGATAGCCTCGCGCGCGGCTCTTACACGCGCCTCCTCTTCTTTCGGGGACAAGCGCCCCACCTTCATCTTCACAGCCTTGAAGCCTGCCTTGACGTAACCGGCCATCTCCTGCCCGAGCTTTTTCGGCGTTTTGCCAGCGAGATAGTATCCCCCGCTCGCATACGCGGGCACCGCGCTTTCGGCCGCGGCGCCGAGATACTTGTAGAGCGGGAGCCTGGCGGCGCGCGCATTAACGTCCCAAATTGCGCAGTCCAGAATCGAGATCGCACGCATTACGCTTCCCGCGCGCCCTTGCAGCACAGCGTCTTCGAACATCCGCTGCCAGAGCCCTTCGACCAGCAGGCTGTCGCGGCCGAGAAGAATTGGCGCGAGCAGGTGCTCGACCGCATGCGCAACCAGCGTTCCAGCCGACGACCCCGCGTAGCAGAAACCGATCCCCTCGAGGCCGCCGGCCCGCACCTTGACCAGCCCATAATCTCTGGCCGCGACCGTACGCGTTGCAAAGCTGGTAACGCTGTCGAGGGGAACGCGCGCGGTCGCGACGGAAATCGACTCGATAATGGCCATTTGCCGGATGCTCTTGAGACGGGAGTAACGTACCGGTGCGATATAATTATCGCATCATCAGGCCGGTGCGACGCGGCCTTCAGACGTTGGTTCCCTCAAGTGAATGTTCTCTACGAAGACGGCGGCACGTTCAAGGTCGCGACGGTGCTCGCCGAAAGCGAGACCTCGGTGCAAGTCGAGGCGCCGCACGGCAAGCGCGCCAAGGTCAAGTCGAAGGATGTGCTGCTGCGCTTCGCCGAACCGGACGCGGGCGATCTACTCGCCCAAGCGGAGGCAATGGCGGACGAGCTGGACGCAGGCTTCCTGTGGGAATGCTGCGGCACGGACGAGTTCGGATTCGCCGACCTCGCGCGCGAATACTGCGGGCACACGCCTTCTGCCGTGGAAGCCGCCGGGATTCTGGTCAAGCTCCACTCCGTGCCGGTGTATTTCTATCGGAAGGGGAGGGGAAGATACCGCGCCGCGCCCGCGGAGACGCTGCGGGCAGCTCTTGCGGGAATGGAAAAGAAGAAGCAACAGCAGGCGCAAGTGGCAGCCTGGGCCGATCAGCTCGCACGCGGGGAATTTCCAAAGGAATTCCGGCCCCTGAGAGACCAGCTCCTTTACCGGCCCGATGGCAATCGTCCGGAAACCAAAGCGCTCGAGGAGGCGCGCGCGCGCACCAGTCTCTCGACGGCGAAGCTGATGGAGCGCTGTGGCGTGCTGCCGGCCAGTCACGAGTATCACTTGAACCGTTTCCTGTACGAGTACTTTCCACGAGGTACCGATTTCGAGGAGCCGTCCGAAGTGGAATTGCCCTCGGACCTGCGCCGGGCGGACGTCGGCGCTTTCAGCCTGGACGATGCGGCGACCACGGAGATTGACGACGCGTTTTCGCTCACGCCTCTCCCGGGCGGCGGATTTCGCGTCGGCATCCATATCGCGGCGCCTGCCCTCGGATTCGCGCCGGGATCCCCGGTCGACGCGATCGCGCGCGAGCGGCTTTCGACTGTCTACATGCCGGGCAGCAAGATCACGATGCTGCCGCCCGAGGTAATCCGGCGCTTTTCACTGGCCGAAGGAGAGCGCCCGGCCTGCTCTCTCTACCTCGAAGTACGCGGCGACGACATGCAGGTCGAGAATCGCGAGACGCGTGTCGAACTCGTATCCATTGCCCGCAACCTGCGACTTCACGAGCTGGAGCCCCTCGATCACGCCTTCGTCGAGGGGGTCGTGCCCGGAGACATCCCGTATGCCCGCGAGCTGAGCACGCTCTGGAAATTTGCGTCGGGACTCGAGGTGGCGCGCGGAAAGCCCACCAAGGCAGGCGAACGCCCCGACTACAACTTCCGCATCGAGGGAGACGGAGAGGAGGCGCGCGTCACCATAACGGAGCGCCGCCGGGGAACGCCCCTGGACAAGCTAGTCGCCGAGCTGATGATTGCTGTGAACAACACTTGGGGAACACTGCTGGACGATCGCGACATCGCGGCCATCTACCGCGTGCAATCTGCCGGCAAGGTAAGGATGACGACCGCGGCGATGGCACACCAAGGACTGGGCATCACCCACTACGCCTGGACCAGTTCGCCCTTGCGTCGCTACGTGGACCTCGTGAACCAGTGGCAACTGCTCGCCCTGCTCAGCGGGGACAAGGCGCCCCCATTCTCTCGGACATCGGACCTTATGCTTGGCGCAATACACGACTTTGAGGCGACCTACGCGGCCTACGACGAGTTCCAGCGGCGCATGGAGCGCTATTGGTGCCTGAGATGGCTTCTCCAGGAGAAGGTGGAGATTGCGGGAGCCGAGGTCGTGCGGGAGAATCTGGTCAAGTTCGATCGGTTGCCGCTGTACGCAAAGGTGCCCTCGCTGCCGGAACTCGACGCGGGCACGGGCGTGGAGATCGCAGTGACTGGCGTCGATCTCGTCGAGGCCGATCTCAAGTGCGTCTTTCGGCGCCGCAAAGACACGCCCGAGCCCGGGAAGACATGAGACAAGACTCGAAAAATGCCATAGAATTGCATGATTCACAAAGCTTTTAGGGGTGTATGAAATCGCAAACTGCTCCCCTGCCCTGGGTGTCGTGGCCGGAGCCCCTCGCCCGATTGGACCCAGAGTCGCGGGCGCTCGCAACGGCGCTCTCGATATCGATCGTCATCCATGCGATCGCGCTGTCGATCCACTTCAAGTTCCCCGAGGCTTTGCGGGGCGTCGCGCGCTCGCCGCTCGACGTCGTTCTCGTCAATTCCAAGACGCGCTCGAAGCCAGCTCAGGCTGATGTCCTTGCGCAATCGAATCTCGACGCCGGCGGTGACACTGAGCTCGAGCACCGCGCAAAATCACCCCTGCCCCTGCTGCAGCCCACTGAGCGCGGCGCGGATGTGAAGCAAGCGACGCGAAAGGTGCAGGAGATGGAAGCGCGGCAGCGCCAGCTCCTGTCCCAGCTCAGCTCGCGAAAGGAAATCGCCTCAGCCAGGCCCGAACCCCAGGCCGAGGTCAGATCCCAGGTGTCGGGCGCCGATCTGGCGGAAAGCGCGCTCATCATCACGCGCATGGAAGCCCAGATCGCGCGCCAGATCGACGAGTACAACAAGCGGCCGCGCAAGACATTCGTGGGTGCGCGGGCGGCCGAGGTTCGCTACGCCCTGTACGTCGAGGACTGGCGCCAGAAAATCGAGCGCATCGGCAACCTGAACTACCCCGAAGGCGCCCGCGGAAAGATCTACGGCAGCCTGAGACTTACGGTATCGATCAACTCCGACGGCACGCTGGCGGCCATGGATCTCGAGCGATCCTCCGGATACAAGATACTCGACGCCGCCGCGGAGCAGATCGTCCGGCTTGCGGCGCCCTATGCCAAGTTTCCTCCCGACATCCGCAAGGAAACCGACATCCTGGTCATCACGCGTACCTGGTACTTTGCGCGCGGTGACAAGGTCTTCAGCGACTGAGGTAAGGGGCGAGCGGCCCCCCGGCCGTATGCCGACCCGCCACGGCCCCTGGCTCCCGCTGCGCCACGCAGGATGAGACTTCTCGTCGCGCTGTGGAAGATCTTCTGTTACGCGGCGGGTACCGCGGTCGCGGGCATTGCGATCTACGAATTCTGGTTTCTCGCGCAGATACTCTACTGGGTCGATCACAACCCGACGACGACCAGCGTCATGGACTCTCGCCTCGATGCGCTCCGAGAGAAAGACCCCGCTGCCGCGCTCGCGCACAATTGGGTGCCGTACCAGCGCATCTCCAACGAGCTGAAACGGGCGATCATCGTCGCCGAAGACGCCAGGTTCACCGAGCACGACGGATTCGACTGGGAGGGGATCCAGCGTGCCCTGGAGAAGAACCAGCGCAGGGGAAGGATCGTTGCCGGCGGCTCTACGATCACCCAGCAGCTGGCGAAGAACCTGTTCCTCTCGGGCGAGCGCACCCTGTTGCGCAAGGGTCAGGAGGCCGTGCTCGCCGCAATGCTCGAGGCGACCATGAGCAAGCGCCGTATCTTCGAGATCTATCTCAACGTCGTTGAATGGGGCGAGAATGTGTTCGGGGCAGAGGCGGCGGCGCGCCACTACTTCGGAGTCGGCGCCGACGGACTTGACTCGGAGCAGGCTGCCCGCCTGGCAGCGATGCTCCCGCGGCCGCGCTACTACGATCGCAACCGCGACTCCGCGTATTTGACAAGCTACAGCGACAGCATCCTGGTGCAGATGTACGCCGCGCAGATCCCGTAGTCCCTGGCAAGCCGCAACACTGCATGATCGAAGCGTTCAGCCCAAGGAAGGACCTCGAAGACCACCAAGCCGATCTTCGCGCCGTCCAGGACCTGCTGCAGCGCCACCGGCTGGTGGAGAAGCTGGTCGAGCGTCAGGAGATGCCGAAGCGCCAGTTGGTGGAATCGCTGGTGCACCGGCAGAACCTCGCGGAGCTGCGCGCGAAGCTCGATGCGATGCACCCGGCGGATATCGCTTATGTTCTCGAGTCCCTGCCGCTCGAGGAAAGACTGGTCGTCTGGATCCTGGTGAAGGCGGATCGTGACGGGGAGATCCTGCTCGAGGTCTCCGACGCCGTGCGCGAGACCCTCATCCGCAGCATGGACTCGCAGGAGCTAGTTGCCGCGGCCGAGCAACTCGAGGCGGACGAGATCGCTGATCTTGCCCCGGACCTGCCGGAGGGGGTCATTCACGACGTGTTCCAGGCGCTGCCGATCGAGGAGCGAGAGCAGCTCCGCTCCGCGATGTCCTACCCGGAGGACGCGGCGGGCGCCCTGATGGATTTCGACGTCGTCAGCGTGCGCGAGGATACGCGCATCGACGCGGTGACGCGGTATCTGAGGCGGTTCGATTCGCTTCCGCACCATACCGATCAGATCTTCGTCGTCGATCGGGACGAGCGCCTGAAAGGCGTGCTACCCCTGTCCAAACTGATCGTTTCCGAGCTTGAGCACAGCGTGGCCGACGTGATGGTGACCGACGTCGTGACGATGCAGGCGCGCGACCGGGCGCGGGAGGCCGCCAAGGCTTTCGAGCGCTACGACCTCGTATCCGCGCCGGTCGTCGACGAGCGGGGCAAGCTCGTCGGCCGTGTGACGGTGGACAAGGTCGTGGATTTCATCCGCAGCGAGAGCCAGAGCGAACTCCTCACGCAAGCGGGCCTACGTGAGGAGGAAGACGTGTTCTCCTCCGTATGGGCGAGCGTGAAGAACCGCTGGGCGTGGCTCGCCATCAACCTCATGACCGCCTTCATCGCCTCACGGGTGATCGGCGCCTTCGAGCACTCCATCGAGAAGCTGGTCGCTCTCGCTGCGCTAATGCCCATCGTCGCGGGCATCGGCGGCAATTCGGGCAACCAGACGATCACGATGATCGTTCGATCGATCGCGCTCGGGCAAGTGCAAAGAGAGCACGGCAGGAAGCTGCTCGCAAAGGAGCTGGGCGTCTCATTGCTCAACGGGCTGATTTGGGGCAGCGCTCTCGGTCTGATCGCCTACTGGCTGTACCGAAAACTACCACTCGGTCTCGTGATGACGGCGGCCATGACCCTCAACTTGGCGCTCGCCGCAACCGCGGGCGTTCTGATTCCGCTGACGATGGTGCGCCTTGGCCGCGATCCCGCCCTTGGTTCGTCGGTTTTGATCACGGCGATCACCGACAGCGGGGGATTCTTCATTTTCCTAGGGCTGGCGACCCTATTTCTGGTGTAGTTCTAGGAGCCGAACGCGCTCTCCGCCGCAGCCACGGTGGCCGCGATATCGGCTGCGGTGTGCGCGGCTGACACGAATCCTGCCTCGTAGGCGGATGGTGCGAGGTAGATCCCTCGGTCGAGCATCGCGTGGAAGAAGCGCCCGAAGGCTTCCGTATCGCACTGCATGACTTCCGCGTAAGTCGTGGGCGGGGCGGCGCGGAAATACAACCCGAACATGCCGCCCACCGACTGTGCGGAGAAGGCGATCCCGCGCTTGCGGGCCGCCGATGCGAGACCCTCGCAGAGAGAATGCGTTGCCGCGGAAAGCCGTTCGTAGAAGCCGGGCGCTTGGACCTTGCTCAGGGTCGAAAGTCCCGCAGCGACCGCGACCGGGTTGCCTGAAAGTGTTCCAGCTTGGTATACGGGGCCAAGAGGCGCGACCTTCTCCATGATGTCGCGACGGCCCCCGAACGCCCCCAGGGGCATCCCTCCGCCTATCACCTTCCCCAGCGTAACCAGGTCTGCCCGCACTCCGTAAAGGCCCTGCCCTCCACGCAACCCTATGCGAAACCCGGTCATCACCTCGTCGAATATCAGAAGCGCGCCATGCTCGGTACACAGCTCGCTCAAGCGCTCGAGGAATCCCGGCTGCGGGACAACCAGGTTCATGTTGCCCGCAACCGGTTCCACGATCACGCAGGCGATCGACGTTCCATGCGTGTCAAACGCGGACACGAGGCTCCGCGTGTCGTTGTAGTCGAGGACGAGCGTCTGTGCCGCGGTTTCCGTGGGGACGCCGGCAGAACTCGGATTGCCGAGCGTCAACGCCCCGGACCCTGCTTTTACCAGCAGGCTGTCCGCATGTCCGTGGTAACACCCCTCGAACTTGACGATTCGGCTGCGGCCGGTTGCGCCTCGCGCTAACCTCAACGCAGACATGGTCGCCTCGGTCCCCGAGCTCACCAAGCGGACCAGGTCGAGCCCGGGAACGATGCTGCTCAGGAGCTCAGCGAGCTCGGTTTCACCCGCGGTCGGCGCGCCGAAGGAAAGCCCGCGCCCGGCCGCGGTGCGCACAGCCGCCACGACATCGGGATCGGAATGGCCAAGCACTAGCGGGCCCCAGGAGCCCACATAGTCGATGTACTCGCGTCCATCCGCGTCCCAGATGCGGCTCCCTTCGCCGCGCTCGATAAAACGGGGCGTGCCGCCCACTGCGCGAAACGCGCGCACCGGCGAATTCACCCCGCCCGGGATGACGCTGCGCGAGCGGTCAAACAGAAGATCGTTTTTCGAAGTCATGGACCTCGAACATGTCGGCAAACCCCCGGGCACGTTGCTCGACGGCAGGGGCGTCGAAGAGCGCACTGAGCACGGCGATGGCGTCGGCTCCGGCGGCGATTAGACTTCGCGCGTTTGCGGTCGTAATTCCTCCGATCGCCACGATCGGGCAGGCCAGACGTGCGCGGGCCTCGCCGTACAGTGACAGCGGTGCCCGCACGGCGGACGGTTTCGTGGCCGATGGAAACGCGCTGCCGAACGCGACGTAGTCTGCGCTCGCGCGGCGGGCCGCCAAGGCCAGACCCAGCTGATCGTAGCAGGACGCCCCCAGCATTTTGCTCATGCCCAGGCGCAAGCGCGCCTGCTCGACCGACACATCGTCGCGGCCAAGGTGCAGTCCATCGGCGTCCAGCGCCTCGGCCAGCTCGAGATCGTCGTTTACAATCAGCGGAACGCCCTGCTTGCGGCACAGCGCAAGCAGAGCTGCGCCCTGGTCGTGGCGCAACGCCGCGGCTGCTGACTTGTTCCGGTACTGCACTATGCGGGCTCCCCCCGCGAGCGCCAGCCGCACCTTGCGTACAAGAACGTCGGTGTCGGGTTCATCCGGCGTGATCGCGTACAACCCTCTGAGCTGCGCAACCGAGCCCCTGGGCCGTTCAGCGCTTGCCCGCACCGGGCTCATCCGTTTCCCTCGCCCAAAAGAACCTGTCAGGGATGAATTGACCCATGCCGGGGCGAAAGCCGGCGTTCAGCGTCTGCCAGGTGTATTCCTGGGCTTCGCGGACGGCGTCGGGCATCTCCAGGCCGTTTGCGAGGGTTGCGGCGATTGCCGCGGCGAGGGTGCAGCCCGAGCCGTGGTAGTTCTCCGGGAGCCTCTCCCAGCTGTCGGAACGAACGATCCCTTCCGACCCGTACAGGGTGTTCACCACTTGCGGCGTGTTCTCATGAGTTCCGGTGATAAGCACATACTCGCACCCCAGTCCGAGCAACCTGTCAGCTGCGCTGGCCAGCGCGAGCTCGTCGTCGTCGTCGGACATTGCAAGCCTCCGCGCCTCCCGGCTGTTCGGAGTGAGGATGGTCGTCTGGGGCAGCAGCAGTTCGCGCATCGTGGCGATCATGTCTTCCGTAGCGAGTTCATCTCCGCGCCCGGAGGCGAGCACCGGATCGAAGATCAGCGGGACGTCGGGGTAATCGGACACGACTTCGGCGATCGCCGCGACGTTCTCGATGCTCCCTACGACACCGATCTTGAAGGCGGCAACCGGCATGTCCTCCAGAACCAGACGGGCCTGATCGACAACCCAATCCGGGTCGATGGCCTGAAGATTCTCCACGCCGGCCGTGTCCTGGACGGTGATGGCCGTAATCACCGAAAGCGCATGGCAACCCATGGCTGCCAACGTCAGCAGATCGGCCTGCACGCCCGCGCCTCCGGTAGGGTCGGCCGCGGCGAACGCAAGGACGATGGGAGGGGCGGACATCGCGGCGGTGTACCGTCGATCGGTGGCAGGCGGCTCGCCGCTCGGGTTATGATGCAACGGGTCATTGTATCCCATCCCAACCCAATGACGGAAAAGCAAGAATTCAGAACTTGGATGTGCCTGATCTGCGGCTTTATTTACAACGAAGCCGAGGGACTCCCGGAAGAAGGCATTCCCCCCGGAACCCGATGGGAGGATCTCCCCATCAATTGGAGCTGCCCGGAGTGCGGCGCGCGAAAGGAGGACTTCGAAATGGTCCAGGTTTAGCTCCGGGCACGCCTTCTGCTATACCCAAAAGGATGCGGTCGTGGGCACTTTTGGGTAGGGACCGTAGATCCTGAGGGTGGTTCTGAAGTACACTGTACAAGGCTTTGTTTTGAATGGATTTGGTTGTATAGTGTAAAAAGGGCGGACTAGGGGATCCTAGGTCAACGTCATATCGGAGAGTCCGACGAAGTTGTCGGAATCGACACAGGAGCGGGAGAGGGCGTGAGCGAAACGGCGAACCTGGGTGGAGTCAAGGTGATGGTGATCGACGACTCGAACACCATTCGCCGCAGTGCCGAGATTTTCCTCGTCCAAGCCGGATGCAAGGTCATTCTTGCGGAAGACGGATTCGACGCGCTCGCAAAGATCACGGATCACCAGCCCGACCTCATCTTCGTCGACATTCTGATGCCCCGTCTGGACGGATACCAGACTTGCGCGCTCATCAAGAAGAATGCGCGCTTCGCGGCCACGCCCGTAATCATGCTGTCGTCCAAGGACGGATTATTCGATCGGGCCCGCGGCCGTATGGTCGGCTCGGATGAATACCTGACCAAGCCCTTCACGAAGGACAGCCTGTTGAAAACAGTGGGCGCGCACGCGCCTGTTCGCACCTAGGAGGTTTGCCATGGCCGTAAAGAAGATCCTGATCGTGGACGACTCGCCGACCGACCGGCAGTTTTTCATGGAAACCCTGTCCAAGAACGGGTTCCAATGCGTGACCGCCGAGAGCGGGGACGAAGCCATCGCGAAGTCCAAGTCGGAAAAGCCCGATCTGATTCTCATGGACGTCGTCATGCCGGGCACCAACGGATTCCAGGCGACGCGCGCCATCACGCGCGACGAGGCGACCAAGCACATTCCCGTGATCGTGGTCACGAGCAAGAACCAGGAGACCGATCGCGTATGGGGCATGCGCCAAGGCGCAAAGGACTATCTGGTAAAGCCGATCGACGCCAAGGAGCTGATGGCGAAGATCGCCGCGATCAAATAGGACTCCGCAGTGGCGAAACAGATCAGCCTTCGCGAATTCCAGCAAGGCCTCGCACAGCGACTGCGCGAGGCCCAGGCCGAGGCCGAACCCACCTCGCGGCTGGGCGTGCAAGCAGGCAGCGGCAACTGGCTTCTCAAGCTGGACGACGCGGGCGAAATGCTTCCCCTGCCGGAGATTTCCAGTGTTCCGCTCACGCGTCCGTGGTACCTGGGCTTGGCCAATATCCGCGGTGTACTCGCCAGCGTGGTCGATTTTGCCGCTTTCGCCGGGGGCGAGACCACAGCGCGCACGCCCGACTGCCGGCTGCTGCTGATCGCGGAACGCTTCCAATCATTCAGTGGGCTGGTGATCAGCCGCATGCTCGGCCTGAAGAACGTGCAAACGATGCAGCCCGTGCAGGAGGGCAACACAAGGCCTTGGATCGCAGGCGCATACCGCGACAACGAAGGCCGTCTGTGGCACGAATTGGATATCAGCGCCCTGGTGGCGCACGAGGATTTTCTTCACGTGGGCGCTTAGGCGTACCCACGGCAACCTGAGTCCTACAGGAGGGACCCATGGCATTTCTGAGACTGCCGACCAAGACGGCGATGGCAACCAAGAAAGCGGCGGCACCGGCGCCGCAGGCACCGCGCGCGGTCCCCAAGGCCGTTCCCAAGGCGCTGATGAAACCCGTCCCCGGCCCGACGACCATCGCCGAGGGCCCGAAGCGGCGCCTGGCAGGCATTGGCGGCATTCGCGTCGGCCAGCAATACACGATACTGGGCATCATATTCGCGGTGCTGTTCGTCGCTGCGGCGATCGTGGTGTTCAACGACAACCGCGAGGCAACCTACGGCACGATCTACGTCTCGACTTCCGCTCAGATGCGGATGCTGACCCAGCGAATCGCCAAGGCCGCGCAAACCGGCCTCATCGGAAACCCCGACGCGTTCAAGCAGCTGCAGCAATCTCGGGACGAATTCAACGCGGCGCTGAAGCTGCTCGGCCAGGGTGGACAGGTCGCTGATGTGACCTTGCCTTCCACCTCGGAGATGGTAAAGCCGCAGCTCGACGCGCTCACCAAGGAGTGGGAGAAGACCGACAAGAGCGTGCAGCTGGTTCTCGCGCAAAGCAAGAACCTGATCGGTCTCGCGACTGCGGTGCGCCAGATCAACGCAAACAACCCGGTGCTGCTCGACCTCGCCGAGCAAATCCAAGCGCTCAAGCTGCAATCGCAGGCTCCTGCACGGGAGGTCTCGCTGTCCGGGCAGCTGGTCATGTTGACCCAGCGACTGGCGCGTAACGCAAATGCCATGCTGGGCGCGGACGTGATCGACCCGGAGGTCGCGTTCCTGATGGGTAAGGACACGACGACCTTCCGGGAGCTGCTGCAGGGCCTGACCAAGGGCAGCGATGTCCTGCGCGTTGCCGCGGCGAAGGACCCTGAGCAGCAGGCCAAACTGGGAGAGCTCGACAAGGCTTACCAGGAATTCCAGGGTGCGGTGGCCTCGATTCTCGGTAACCTCCAGGCGCTCGTGAACGCGAAGCAGGCCGGCCGCCGGGTCGTGGACGACTCCGAGCCACTGCTCGCCGCCTCGCAGAAGCTCGCAGATGGCTACGAGGCGGAACTGGGCGGACGCACGACCAACTTCGTGATCCTGGCGGTCCTGATCCTGCTGGGCATCATCGATATCTGCCTGCTGGTGCTGGTGTACCTCGGCGATACCCGGCGACGCGCCGATGAGGCCGAGCGCCAGCGCGCCGAGACCGAAAGCACGAACCGCGCGAACCAGGACGCGATTCTGCGGCTGATGAACGAGATGGGGAACCTCGCTGAGGGCGACCTGACGGTCAAGGCGACGGTTACCGAGGAGATCACCGGCGCGATCGCGGATTCGGTGAACTTCACGATCGACGAGCTTCGCGGCCTTGTCGGCCGCATCAACGCAGCCGCCGCGCAGGTGACGACGGCGACGGAATCCGCGCAGCAGACCTCGGTTCAGCTCCTTGCCGCGGCCGAAAAACAATCGGTGGAAATCCGGCAGACCAGCGCGTCGGTTCTGAGCATGGCGCGGGCGATGAACGAAATGTCCGAAAGCGCGTCCCAGTCCGCCAGCGTTGCACGGCAGTCGCTCGCCGCCGCCCAGAAAGGAACGCAGGCGGTGCAGAACTCGATTTCGGGCATGAACGAAATCCGCGAGCAGATCCAGGAGACTTCCAAGCGGATCAAGCGGCTGGGCGAATCCTCGCAGGAAATCGGCGAGATCGTCGAGCTGATCTCGGACATTACCGAGCAGACCAACGTTCTCGCTCTGAACGCCGCTATTCAGGCGGCGTCGGCGGGTGAAGCCGGGCGCGGCTTCACGGTCGTCGCCGAGGAAGTGCAGCGACTCGCGGAGCGCTCGGCCGAAGCGACCAAGCAGATCGGCGCCATCGTGAAGACCATTCAGACGGACACGCAGGACGCGGTGTCCGCCATGGAGAAGAGCACGCAGGGCGTGGTCGAAGGGGCAAGACTTTCCGACGCAGCGGGTCAGGCGCTTTCCGAGATCGGATCGGTGTCGCGCCAGCTTGCGCAGCTGATCGAGGGCATCACCACGACTACGGAGCAGCAAGCGAAGTCCGCAAACGACGTCGCCACCAGCATGCAGGACATCTTGAACATCACGCAACAGACGACCGAAGGCACCAAGCGCACCGCGGTGTCGATCGGCCAGCTGGCCGAGCTCGCGAAGGAGCTGAAGGGCTCGGTTTCGGGCTTCAAGATCGCCTGATGCGGTGAGCGGGATCTGGGCTTATGACTGCACGCGCCGAATTCGACGTCGGGCCGCTCTCCTGGGTCAAGGGCGAGATCGATCACGCGATCGATCACGCCCAGAAGGCCTTGCGAGCGTTCGCGGCGAATAGCAGCGATGCGGCGCAGCTGAAGTCGAGCCAGACGCATCTGCACCAGGCGCACGGCGCCCTGTCCATCGTCGGCCTGGAAGGCATCACGCGGATTTCTGAGGAACTCGAAGCGCTGCTCGGCGCCATCGAGAAAGAGGTCTCGCTGAGGAAGGCCGACGTCTTCGGGCTGGCCGAGCGCGCCCTTGCCGCCATTCGCGTGTATCTCGACCAGCTCATGGCGGGCAAGCCCAATCAACCGCTGAGGCTGTTCCCTCTCTATCGGGACGTGGTCAGGGCCCGAGGCGGACGCGCCGATCCCACGGACCTCTACTATCCGAATCTCTCCTTCCGTCCGCCCAAGCGTGACAAGAGCGTCAGCGTACTGAAGCCTGGAGAGGCCGAAAAGAGCCTGCGCGAGCAGCGCGGGCACTATCAGCGCGGCCTGTTGAAGTGGCTAAAGAAGGACCCGAGCGGCGCGGAGGACATGCGCGCCGCGGTCGAAGCGGTCGAGGCCCTGCAGGGCCCCGGCGCGCAGCGCGCTTTCTGGTGGGTGGCACTCGCGTTCTTCGACGCACTCGCGCACGAAGCGCTGCCTGAGGATCTCGACGCGAAGCAGGTGTGCAACCGCATCGAGCAGCAGATCAAGCGCCTCGTCGAGGGCGCCCCCAGCGTGTCCGAACGGCAGCTGCGCGAAGTCCTTTATTGCGTGGCGCGTGCCAAGCCGGCGACCGAGCGCATACGCCAGGTCCAGGAGGGATATCACCTCGGGCAGAGCATTCCGCCCACCGAAGGAGAGGGCACGGGCGCGGAGGATTCGCAGGCGCTGAAGTCGGCCCGTGAGCACCTCGCTCACGCCAAGGACGCCTGGAACAAGTTTGCGTCGGGCAACGCCGCGGCGGTCGCGACGTTCCGCGAAAGCTCGGGTGCGCTGAAGGAGAGCGCGGCGCAGCTGGGCGACGCCGATCTCGCGGGACTGAGCGCAGGGGTGGCCGAGCTCGCCACCTGGATGGAATCGCACCGCGACAGCATGAGCGAAGCGATCGCCCTCGAAGTAGCCACGGTGCTCCTGCTCCTGGAAAACGCCTTGGCCGGGACGTCGGACCTGTCCGGTGAATTCGCCAAGCAGGCCCGGTTCCTGCGATCGAGGCTTCAGGACTGCATGCAGGGGAAACTCGAGCCCGCTGTGCCGGACATGCCTCTGCTCGACGAGATGTCGCGGAAAGCGGCGGAACGCTTGGTCATGAACCAGGTAGTCTCGGAGATGCAGGCTAACTTGCGCGCCATCGAGCAGGTGCTCGACGTGTTTTTCAGGGATCCGGCGAAGCGCGACGAGCTAGCATCCCTCGACAAACCCATGCGCCAGTTGCTGGGCGCGCTCGAAATGCTGGGGGAGAAACGAGCGCGGGACACTTTCGCGGCCACCGTCGAGGACATCCGCAGCCTCTCGGCAGGGGGAGATCGCGCCGGACCGCAGGAATTCGAGCGCATCGCGCAGACCCTATCGGGCCTGGGTTTCTATATCGAGAGCCTGGGCCTGGGCAACGTCGATTTCGATACCGCAATGCGTCCGATCGCCTCGTCCCGAGGAGAGGAAGGCGAGGCGGCGCCCCAGGCGGCGACCGTGGAGGCCCACATCGTCGAGCAGAAGCGCGAGACTGCCGGTCTGTACGAAGAATGGAAAGGCAAGCCTGAGGACGCCGAGCTCAAGGCGGAGCTCAAGAAGAACCTCGCGGAACTGCAGAAAGAGGCCAGTCTGGTCGCCGACCAGAAGCTGGAGGCCTCCGCCGCGGAAGCCCTGAAGGCGCTCGACAAGACCGCCACGATGCCGCTGACTCCGTTTCTCAAAGAGGCGATCGAGAAGGCCACGTCCACCGCGGCGCCTGCGCCGTCCCCGGAGGCGGCCAAGCTCATCGACGCCAGCGCCGAGGCGGTCGATGCGGAGCTCCTCGGCGTCTATCTGGAGGAGTCCGACGAGGTCCTAGCGACGATCCGCGACCAACTGGAAATCGTCCGCGAGCATCACGCCAACAAAGATGCGCTCGTGACGATTCGCAGGGGATTCCACACGCTGAAGGGTAGCGGGCGCATGGTGGGGCTCATGCGCCTGGGCGAAGCGGCGTGGGCCGTCGAGCAGACGATGAACGTGTGGTTGCAGGACGAACGGGCCGCCACGCCGCCTTTGCTGCAGCTGATCGGGCTTGCGCACGAGTACTTCACCGACAACGTCAGGCGCCTGAAGGCGGGCGAGAGTACGAGCGACGAGCGCCCGCTCGTCGCCGCGGCCGAGCGTGTCCGCCGGGGAGAAGCGCCGGAGCGCGCAGCCGCCGCGGTCGGACCGCTTGCGGCGCCCGCCGAGGTCCAAGCGGGCGAGCTCGCCATCCGGATCGAGCCTACGGCCGAACCGGCTGCCGAACCGCAGGAATTCGTTCAGCTCGGTGCGCACCGTGTCTCAACGACGCTGTTCACCATATTCAGCGGCGAAGCGCGCGCGCATATCGCCGCGATCAAGGAGGAGCACGAGACGCTGCGCCAGCACGGCGTCGTGAGCGACGCGCTGCTCCGTGCCGTGCATACGCTCGCGGGCACATCGGGAACGGTCAAGATCTCGGCGCTCTCCGATCTCGGCTACGCGCTCGAGCGCGCGCTCCAGGTCCTCTCATCGAGCGAGCTGTCCGAGGCGGAGCAGCTCATGGTCGGAGAAGCGATCGACACACTGGAGGCCATGGTTTCCGGAGTGGTCGAGCTGCGTGTGCCGCAGCCCGTGCCCTCGCTGATCGCGCTGCTCGAGCGCGTCGGTGAAGGGGCGGGAGCGTCGCTTCCCGAAGCCGGGCAGGCAGGGGCGGCCGACGCGCCGGCCAGCTATGCCGCCGAGCCCGAACTCGCCGAGCCCGCTTCCGAAATCCACGAGGCCGACCCGGCGGCGGAGGAGGGAGCGCTCGAGGACCTCGAGCTGGAGATAACGCCCGAGCGCCGCCAGCGGCGTTTGGACGACGACCTCGATCCCGAGCTCATGCAGATCTTCCTCGACGAAGCGCACGAACTGGTGCCTTCGGTCGGGGCGGCCATGCGCGACTGGCGCGACAACCCGGACAATCCGGCGCTCGGACAGGCGCTGCAGCGCGTGCTGCACACGCTGAAGGGCAGCTCGCGCATGGCGGGAGCCATGGCGATGGGCGAGTTGACCCACCACATGGAAACGCGCGTCGAGAACGCACTTGCGGTCAAGACGCTGCCCGCATCGCTGTTCGAGGATCTCGAGACGTCGTGGGACCGTATGGGGGTCCTGTTCGACCGCCTGCAGAAGTCCGGCGGGGTCGAAGTCGCCGCGCCTGCGCCGGAAATGCCGCCGGCCCCTGCCGAGCGCCCCGCTGCACCCAAGGCGGTGGTTCCCGCGCCCGTTGAGGTGATGCCTGAACCCGCCGTGCCGGCGGCTCCGAAGCCGGTCCCGCCCTCCGAGCGCGAAATGCAGCCCAAAGCTCTGCTTCGCGTGCGCGCAGACGTCGTCGACCGGCTGGTCAACGAGGCCGGCGAGGTCGCGATCGCGCGCAGCCGGATCGAAGGCGAAATGCGCACGCTCAAGGGGGCGATGCAGGAGCTTACCGACAACGTGGCGCGCCTGCGCGCGCAGCTGCGCGAGATCGAGATCCAGGCGGAGTCTCAGATGCAGTCGCGCCTCGAGCTCGCCAAGGAGACGCAGCGCAATTTCGACCCGCTCGAGTTCGACCGGTTCACGCGATTCCAGGAAGTGACGCGGCTCATGGCCGAGAGCGTGAACGACGTATCGACTGTCCACGGCAACCTCGTCACCACAGTCGACGAGACGGAGAAGGCCCTGCTTGCCCAGGCGCGCCTCAATCGCGATCTGCAGCAGGACCTGATGCGCGTTCGCATGGTGCCCTTCGGCAGCCTGCAGGAGCGCCTCTACCGCATCGTCCGCCAGACCGCGAAGGAGGTCGGCAAGCGCGCCAACCTCGAGATCAAGGGAACCCAGGTCGAGCTCGACCGCTCGGTGCTGGAGCGTATCACTGGGCCGTTCGAGCACCTGCTGCGCAACGCCGTCGCGCACGGCATCGAGACGCCCCAGGCGCGCCGAGCGGCGGGCAAGGCCGATATCGGCGAGATACGGCTCGAGTTGAAGCAGGAGGGCAACGAGGTGCAGCTCGCCTTGTCGGACGACGGCGCCGGTTTGAACATCGAGCGCATCCGCGAGAAGGCCATCGAAAAGGGGTTGATGCAGGCCAATTCGAATCTCACCGAATCCGAGATCGCGGACTTCATCTTTCATGCCGGCTTCTCCACGGCGGAGCAGGTGTCGCAGCTCGCGGGCCGCGGCGTCGGCATGGACGTGGTACGCAACGAGGTCGCGGCCCTGGGCGGCCGCGTGGAGATGCGGTTCACCAAGGGTCAGGGTACCCGGTTTACGATCTTCCTCCCGCTCACCCTCGCGGTGACGCAGACCGTTCTCGTTCGCGCCGGAAGCAGGACCTACGCGATCCCCGCGGTAATGGTCGAGCAGGTGCTGCAGCTCAGGCAGGAGCAGCTCGTGACCGCCTACGCGCAGCGCCAGACCGTATGGCAGGACCGCCACTACCCGTTCCACTACCTGCCGCACCTTCTCGGCCAGGCCGACGCGGTCGCCGAGCAGAAGCGCTTCTCGCCGACGCTGTACCTGCGGAGCGGCACGAATTCGATCGCGCTGCACGTCGACGACATGGTGGGCAGCAACCAGGAAATCGTGGTGAAGGCGATCGGCCCGCAGCTGCAGCGCATAGCGGGAATTACCGGCGCCACGGTGCTCGGCACGGGCGAGATCGTCCTGATTCTCAATCCTGTGCAGCTGGCGCTGAAGGAGGTCGCGGTTCGTCCCGCGATCGTCCACGAGGCGCCCAAGCCGCAAGCCGCGGCAACGCAGCCTACGATCATGGTGGTCGACGACTCGCTCACCGTGCGCAAGGTCACAGGGCGACTTCTCGAGCGCCAGGGTTACCTCGTTGTCACCGCGCGCGACGGCGTCGAGGCGATGGAGAAGCTGCAGGAGATGGTTCCCGACGTCATGCTCGTCGACATCGAGATGCCGCGCATGGACGGCTTCGACCTCACGCGCAACGTCAGGGCGGACGCGCGCCTCGCCCGTGTGCCGGTGATCATGATCACCTCGCGGACGGCCGACAAGCACCAGAACTACGCGAAGGAAATCGGCGTCAGCCACTTCCTCGGAAAGCCCTACCAGGAAGACGACCTGCTGGAGAAGATCTCCGGATTCCTGAGGGAACGCAGGGCCGCGGCCTGAGGCGCGGCGGCCGCGTTTTCGCCGCCGCGAAATTGTGCATGACACCCCGGAGGTTTAGAATAGAGCCTCCCCGATGGCTCAGGTCAATCTCACCAATCACTTCCTTATCGCCATGCCCAACATGGTCGATCCCTACTTCGCGCGCACGCTGACGCTGATCTGCCAGCATAGCGACGAGGGGGCCCTTGGCGTGGTCGTGAATCGTCCGATAGAGATGACCCTGGGTGCGCTGTTCGAGCGTTTGAGCCTGCGCCTGGAGTCCGAAATTCTCGTGAACGAGCCGGTCTACTTCGGCGGTCCTGTGCAGACCGACCGCGGCTTCGTACTGCATCAGCCGCCCGGCAAGTGGCAATCGACGCTGTCGGTGCACGACAGGATCGGGTTGACGACTTCCAAGGACATTCTCGAGGCGGTTGGTCAGGGGGGCGGCCCTGGCAAGATCCTAGTCACGCTCGGCTACTCCGGGTGGGCCGCGGGGCAGCTCGAGAACGAAATCAAGCAGAACGCCTGGCTCACCGTCGAGGCCAAGGACGCGATCATCTTCGACACGCCCGCCGATGAGCGCTTGCCCGCGGCGATGAAACTCCTCGGCATCGATTTCGCGAAGCTCTCGGAGGAGGCAGGGCACGCGTGAATCAGGCGGCTGTGGCTCCGTCGAAGCTCTCCGGCCACACCATACTTGCTCTCGATTTCGGGACTCGCTGGATCGGCGTCGCGGTGGGCGACACCGAGACCCGGATCGCCAGTCCGCTGGGCATGTTCGAGGCCCAGACCCCAGGGCGGCGCATGGCCCAGGTCGAAGCGCTGCTGCGCGAATGGCGTCCGCAGCAGCTTGTCGTCGGCCTGCCGCTCGCGATGGATGGTGATGAGCACGCGATGACGAGGCGAGTGCGGCGATTCGCGCGGGAGCTCGAGTCGCGCTTCAAGCTGCCGGTGGCGTTCGCCGACGAGCGACTTTCGTCCGTGGCGGCCGAAGCGACGCTCCGCGAAGCGGGCCGCGGAGGACGCAGACACAAGCAGGAAGCACACGCGCTCGCAGCCAAGGTCATCCTGCAGAGCTTTCTCGATGAATCTTCCAGACGCTGAAGCCCTGTGCCGCGAGCTCGCGGGCAAGCTCCGCGCCGGGGTTTCCGCATCGACCGGTCTGGTCGGCATCCGCACCGGGGGCGCGTGGCTCGCCGAGCGGCTCCACCGGGAGCTGGGCCTCGCGACACCGGTCGGGTCGCTCGACATCTCGTTCTATCGGGACGACTTCGACTCGGCCGGCCTGCGTCACCAGGTCAAGCCGTCGCAGATACCCTTCGACGTCAATGGACGCCATATCGTCGTGGTCGACGACGTGCTCTACACCGGGCGCACCGTGCGTGCGGCCATGAACGAACTGTTCGACTACGGGCGGCCCGGCAAGATCGAGCTCGCTGCCCTCGTCGACCGCGGCGAGCGGCAGCTGCCTATCACCGCCCAGTACGTCGGCACGACGCTGTCGGTGCCGGCGGGAAAGCTCCTGCGCCTCGTGCGCGACGAGCGCGGGCAATTCACCCTCAGGCTCTCGGATGCGAAACCCGCAGCTTAACGGGGACGGCACCCTCCGGCACCTGCTCACGATCGAGGGGCTGCCGCGCGAGGCGCTCCTGCGGATCCTCGACACGGCGAGCTCGTTCGTGGGAGTGGCCGACCGTGAGGTGAAGAAGGTGCCGCTGCTGCGTGGCAAGTCGGTCTTCAACCTGTTCTTCGAGCCGTCGACGCGTACCCGTACGACCTTCGAGATCGCCGCAAAGCGCCTCTCCGCCGATGTCATCAACCTCAACATAGCCGCGTCCTCATCGACCAAGGGAGAAACGCTGCTGGATACCGTCGACAATCTGTCCGCGATGCACGCGGACATGTTCGTGGTAAGACATTCCTCCAGCGGAGCCGCGCACCTCATCGCGAACCACGTCGCCCCGCACGTACATGTGATCAACGCCGGTGACGGACGCCACGCACACCCCACGCAGGGGTTGCTCGACATGTACACGATCCGCCACTACAAGAAGGATTTCGCCGGTCTGTCGGTGGCGATCGTCGGCGACGTGCTCCATTCGCGCGTCGCTCGCTCGCTCATCCACGCGCTCACGACGCTGGGCGTGCCGGACGTACGCGTGGTCGGCCCGAGGACACTGCTGCCGACGGGCGTCGAGCAGCTGGGGGTATCGGTCCACCACGACATGCGGGAGGGACTCGCCGGCTGCGACGTGGTGGTGATGCTGCGCCTGCAGAACGAGCGGATGAAGGGGCCGCTTCTGCCGTCGGCGCAGGAGTTTTTCAAATCCTATGGGCTGACTCCAGCGAAGCTCGCCCTTGCGAAGCCCGACGCGATCGTGATGCACCCTGGGCCGATCAACCGCGGCATCGAGATCGATTCCGCCGTCGCCGACGGCCCGCATTCGGTGATCCTTCCCCAGGTCACCTTCGGCATCGCCGTGCGCATGGCCGTGATGAGCATCCTCGCAGGGAACTGAGATGGGAAAACTGAAACCGCCCGCGTTCGACCCCAAGGATCTGCCGGAAACCTCGAGCACCGGTTATCCCGAGCCGTACAAGTCCCGCGTCGCGGGACGCCACCGCCGCCGCCTCGGCGACCACTGCGGACTGAAGAACTTCGGCGTTAACCTCACGCGCCTTGATCCCGGCGCGGAGTCCTCGATGCGCCACTGGCACCTGAAGCAGGACGAATTCGTCTACGTCGTCGAGGGCGAGATAACCCTGGTCACCGACGCCGGCAGGCAGAAGCTGGGACCGGGAATGGCCGCCGGGTTTCCCGCGGGCAAGGCGGACGGCCACCAGCTCGTCAACGAGACGGGCAAGCCCGTGGTGTATCTCGAGATCGGCGACCGCACGCCCGGGGAAAGCGCGAGCTATCCCGATGTCGACTTGGCGATGCGCACGGTCGACGGAAAGATCGTCTTCACCCGCAAGGACGGAAGCCCGTTCAAGTGAGCACCGTCCACATCAAGAGTGGCAGGCTGATCGACCCCAGGAGCCGCGTCGACGCGAAGCAGGACGTCTTCATCTCCGAAGGAAGAATCGCCGCGCTCGGAAAAGCGCCCTCGGGGTTTCGCGCCGAGCGCACCATCGACGCATCCGGCCTCGTGGTCTGCCCGGGGCTGGTCGATCTGTCGGCGCGGCTGCGCGAGCCCGGCTTCGAGTACAAGGCGACGCTCGAATCGGAGATGCGGGCTGCGGTCGCGGGCGGCGTGACCAGCCTCGCATGCCCCCCTGACACAGACCCTCCGCTCGACGAGCCGGGTCTGGTCGAGATGCTCAAGTACCGCGCGCGAAACCTCAACCTCGTCCACGTCTATCCGGTAGGCGCGCTAACCTGGAAGCTCGCCGGGGAGCGTCTGACGGAGATGGCGGTGCTGCGCGACGCCGGCTGCGTCGCCTTCTCGCACGCGGATACCCCGATCCCGGATACCCAGATGCTCTGGCGGGCTCTGCAGTACGCCGCAACCTTCGACATCGCGGTATGGCTGCGGCCCCAGGATGGCTACCTCGAGCGCGGAGGCGTGGCCCACGACGGAGAAGTGGCGACGCGCCTCGGCCTGCCGGGAATCCCGGCGTTCGCCGAGACGATCGCGCTGGCGACTATCCTGCAGCTGGTGCGCGCGACGCGGGCGCGCGTGCATCTGTGCCGCCTGTCCACCGCCGAAGGCGTGGGGATGGTGCGCGCGGCGAAGAGCGAAGGACTGCCAGTCACCTGCGACGTCGGAGCGCACTATCTGCACCTCTCGGAGCTCGACCTGGGCTACTTCGATTCGCACTGTCACGTGGTTCCCCCATTCCGCGGGCTGCGCGACCGCGACGCGCTCCGGGCGGCGCTGGCCGACGGCACCATCGACGCGCTGTGCTCGGACCATGCGCCGGTCGACGAGGATGCCAAGCAGATTCCCTTCGCCGAGTCGGAGCCGGGCGCGACCGGGCTCGAGCTGCTCCTGCCGCTGACCCTGAAGTGGGCGAAGGAAACGCGGGTTTCACTGGTTGACGCGCTGGCGAGGGTGACCTCCAGGCCCGCCGCCATCCTGGGTGCGTCGGCGGGAGATCTTTCCGCCGGGAAGGACGCTGATCTGTGCGTGCTCGACCCAGACGACCACGTGAAGATCACGCCCGAGTTCCTCAAGAGCCAGGGCAAGAACACGCCCTTTGTCGGTTATGAACTGCCCGGCCGCGTGCGCTGGACCCTGGTCGGCGGGCAGGTCGTGTACGAGGCCTAGCCTCCGCCGGGCAGGAGGCGCGCGAGGGTGTCGAGCAGGATGAGGAGAATCTGCGCGACGAGCAGAACGAACAGCGGCGAGAGATCCACGTTGCCGACGGCGGGGATGAAGCGCCGGAACACGGTATAGAACGGGCGGGTCAGCGCGTCGAACACCGGCGCGAGCGGCGCGTAGGGGTTCACCCAGCTGATGATAACCTGGACGATGATCACGCCGATGAGGAGGTACAGCGACGCACGCACGAGCTCGAGGGCGGCCACGGTAAACAGCATGCCAGCAGCTATTCCCGGCGCGCCCGCAAACGAAAAGCCGCGCAGCCAGTAGAGCAGGACCAGCATCAGGGCCTCGGCGAACCACGCGACCAGGATCGTGGCAAGGTCAAGTCCGAACAGGCCCGGCACGAGACGGCGAACGGGCTTCACGATCCAATCGGTGAGCGCCGAGACGAACTGCCCGACCGGGTTGCGGAACGGCGCCCGCAGCCACTGCATGTAGAAGCGCAGCAGCAGCGCGTATACGAAGACGCCGAACGCGGTCTGGATTAGCAGATGACCGATCTGGCTAAGCATGATCCGGGCTCCTCATTCCTTGCCCAGCTCCTCGCCGAGCTCTTTGCCGCGCTCGTTCGCGGCGTGGATGGCGCGGATGATAGCCGCCTTGACCTCGTCCTTCGCCATGCTCGCCAGCGCCCGCTCGGTGGTGCCTCCCTTGGAGGTGACGCGCTCGCGCAGCACGGCGACCGGGTCGGGGCTCGAGGCCGCGAGCTTGGCCGCTCCGCTGAACGTATCGAGCACCAGGCGGTGCGCGATCGTCACAGGCAGGCCAAGCTCGCCTGCCGCCTCCTCGACCGCCTCAATGAAATAGAACACGTATGCCGGGCCGCTCCCGGAGATTGCGGTCACCGCGTCCATCTGCGACTCGTCGGTGATCCAGATGGTGTCGCCTACGGCGCCGAGTATGGTCTCGGCCTGCTCGCGGTCCTCGCGTGTCACGGCCTTCGAGAACGGATAGAGCCCGGCGACGCCCTCGCCGATCATGGCCGGCGTGTTGGGCATGGCGCGAACAAGGCGCGTGTGCCCCTTGAGCCATTTCGAGATGTTCGCGAGGCGCACTCCGGCGGCGATGCTGATGACGAGATTGGCGTTGTCGGCGACCCCCGACTTCGCCGCGGCCTCGCGCAGGTGCTGCGGCTTGACCGCGAACACGATAACGTCTCCGGGACGCAAGGCGTCCTTGGGCTTGTCGAAGCAGGTGACGCCGTACTTGTCGACGATCTTGCGGCGTGCCTCGGCGCTGATCTCGACGACGCGGATGTCCTGCAGAGGAAAGTCCTTGCGCAGCATTCCGCCGATGAGCGCGTCGGCCATGTTGCCGCCGCCGATAAAGGTGATTCTCATGGCTTTCTCTCTCCAAAAATGGCGGTGCCAACGCGCACCATGGTCGCTCCTTCGGCGATCGCCGCCTCCATGTCCGCCGACATCCCCATCGAGAGCGTGTCGAGCCCGAGCCCCTCCCGGTTCAGCTCGTCGCGCAGAGCGCGCAGCTGCGCGAAGCGGCCGCGCTGGATGCGTTCGTCGGAAGTCGGCTCGGGGATCGCCATCAGCCCGCGCAGCTTGAGCCCGGGCAGGCCGGCCACCTTCCTCGCCAGCGCGGCGACCTCTCCGGGCGCCGCGCCGCTCTTGCTCGCCTCGCCGGAGACGTTGACTTGAAGGCATACGTGCAGCTCGGGCCGGTCCGCCCCGCGGGCCTGCGAGAGGCGCGCCGCGATTTTCTCCCGGTCGACCGAATGCACCCAATCGAAGTTTTCGGCGATCAGACGCGTCTTGTTGCTCTGGACCGGGCCGATGTAGTGCCAGGTCAGCGCCAGCGCGCGGAGCTCGTCGATCTTTTCGACGCCCTCCGTGACGTAGTTCTCACCGAAGTCGCTCTGCCCCGCGCCGGCGGCCTCGCGCACCGCAGCGGCGGCGAACGTCTTGCTCACCGCGACCAGCCGAACCGAGTCCGCGGGGCGTCCGGCCGCGCGCGCTGCGGCCGCGATGCGCTGTCTCACTGCTTGCAAGTTCGCTGTAATTGAGGACATAATCAACGCAGCGATTGCCGAGCGCAGGCGCGGGAAAAGCCCCGCTCTTTCATTCGCTTAGGCCAGGTTCGCGGCCGCCCAATCCAGGGGGAATTATAGAGTGGATATCTCTGAACTCCTAGCCTTCGTCGTCAAGAACAAGGCCTCCGACCTGCATCTGTCCTCCGGGCTGCCGCCCATGATCCGCGTGCACGGCGACGTAAGGCGGATCAACCTGCCGGCGATGGAGCACAAGGACGTGCACGGGATGATCTACGACATCATGAACGACGGCCAGAGGAAGCACTACGAGGAGAACCTCGAGTGCGACTTTTCGTTCGCCATTCCCGGCCTCGCGCGCTTTCGCGTGAACGCGTTCGTGCAGAACCGCGGGGCCGCCGCGGTGATGCGGACCATTCCCTCGAAGATCCTTTCGCTCGAGGAGTTGCGGGCGCCCAAGATCTTCGCCGAGATCGCCGATCAGCCGCGCGGCATCGTCCTGGTGACCGGCCCGACCGGCTCCGGGAAGTCGACCACCCTCGCCGGCATGATCAACCACATCAACGACAACGAGCAGGGGCACATCCTCACCATCGAGGACCCCATCGAGTTCGTCCACGAGTCGAAGAAGTGCCTGATCAACCAGCGTGAAGTCGGCCCGCACACGCTGTCGTTCTCCAATGCGTTGCGCAGCGCGCTGCGCGAGGATCCGGACGTGATCCTCGTGGGCGAGATGCGCGACCTGGAGACGATACGCCTTGCGCTCACGGGCGCGGAGACCGGCCACCTGGTGTTCGGGACGCTGCACACGAGCTCCGCGGCGAAGACCATAGACCGCATCGTCGACGTGTTCCCGGCGGCTGAGAAGGAGATGGTGCGCGCGATGATCTCGGAATCGCTGCGCGCCGTGATCTCGCAAACGCTGTGCAAGACCAAGGACGGTTCCGGCCGTGTCGCCGCGCACGAGATCATGATCGGGACGCCCGCCATCCGCAACCTGATCCGCGAGAACAAGATCGCCCAGATGTATTCCGCCATCCAGACCGGCCAGAATTTCGGCATGCAGACGCTCGACCAGAACCTGCAGGCGATGGTGCAGCGCAATGTGATTTCGAGCGCCGAGGCGCGCGGGAAGGCGGCCAACAAGGACAACTTCCCCGGGTAGGGCGCAAGGGCAACCATTCTCAGAGGAACGCATGGAACGCGAACAGGCAACCAAGTTCATGTACGACCTGCTTCGGCTGATGCTGGCGAAGAAGGCGTCGGACCTTTTCATCACGGTCGGCTTTCCGCCGGCGATCAAGATCGACGGCCGCATGACGCCGGTCTCCAACCAGGCGCTCACCCCGGCGCACACGGTGGACCTCGCGCGCTCGATCATGAACGACCGGCAGGCCGCCGAGTTCGAAGCGAGCAAGGAGTGCAACTTCGCGATCAATCCTGCGGGAATCGGCCGCTTCCGCGTCAACGCCTTCGTGCAGCAGCAGAACGTGGGCATCGTGCTGCGCGTGATCACTACGACGATCCCCAAGATCGAGGACCTGGGGCTGCCGAGCGTGCTCAAGGACGTGATCATGACCAAGCGCGGCCTCGTGATCATGGTGGGGGCGACTGGCTCGGGCAAGTCGACCACGCTTGCGGCGATGGTGGGGTTCCGCAACGAGAACTCGCAGGGGCACATCATCACGATCGAGGACCCGATCGAGTTCACCCACCCGCACAAGGGCTGCCTGATCACGCAGCGCGAGGTCGGAGTCGACACGCAATCGTGGGAGAGCGCGCTCAAGAATACCCTGCGGCAGGCGCCCGACGTGATCCTCATCGGCGAGATTCGCGACCGCGAGACGATGGAGCACGCGATCGCCTTCGCCGAGACCGGCCACCTGTGCCTCGCGACGCTGCACGCAAACAGCGCCAACCAGGCCCTGGACCGCGTCATCAACTTCTTCCCGGAGGAGCGGCGGCCTCAGCTGCTGATGGACCTTTCGCTCAACCTGCGCGGCATGATCTCGCAGCGCCTCATCCCCCTGAAAGAGGGCAAGGGTCGCTGCGCCGCAGTCGAGATCATGCTGAACTCGCCGCTCATCTCCGACCTGATCTTCAAGGGCGAGGTGCACGAGATCAAGGAGATCATGAAGAAGTCGCGCGAGCTCGGCATGCAGACCTTCGATCAGGCGCTGTTCGACCTGTTCGAGCTGGGCAAGATCAGCTACGAGGACGCGCTCAGGAACGCCGACTCGGTGAACGACCTGCGCCTGCAGATCAAGCTGCACTCCAAGGAAGCGAAGAACCGCGACGTCACGTCCGGCATCGAGCATCTGAACATCGTCTGACGCGCGCGGTCCTGGGGCCGCCAGTCGCGTGTGGATTCCACCAGGCTTCCGTGTTTGGCCGTGACACGCTTCCGATCCTGAATGACGCTCTGCGCTTTTTCCGAGGTCGAAAACGTCGAGTTCGACGCGATGGTAGATTTTTTCCGGGCCGCGCCCGACGAAGCCCGGGTCGCGCACGCGATCGAGGCGCGCGACATCGGAGCGGTGACCTGTCTTTCTTGCCGGGGGATTGAGCCGCCGGCGGTGTTTCGCCGGGCCGTACGGATCGGCGTCGGGCCGCCGATCGGCGAGGGCGTGCTCGACGAGGTGCTCGCCCACATGGACGCTCGCGGCCAGCGGTACGTGATCTCGGTCGCCCCGCAATCGCAGCCCCCGACGTTGGCGTCGTCGCTGGAGAAGCGCGGGTTCACCCGAGGCTACGCGTGGATGAAGTTCTGCCGTCCCTGCGCCGGGGCGCCGCAGGCGGAAACCGATCTGAAGGTTCGCGTAGTGGGCACGGAGCATGGCGGCGAGTTCGGGCGCGTGGTGGCCGCTGGCTTCGGCTTGCCGCCGTCCGCCGTCCCGTGGGTCGGCGCGCTCGCAGGCAGGCCGAACTGGGTGTGCGTGATGGCGTTCGACGCCGCCCCGGTCGCCGCAGGCGCCGCGTATATCGGCGGCGAATACGCCTGGCTCGGCCTCGGCGCAACCCTTGATTCGCACCGTCGCCGCGGTGCGCAGAACTCGCTGATCTCGCTCCGGCTCGCCGAGGCCGCGGCGCGCGGGGCGCGCGTGGCGGTCACGGAGACCGGCGAACGCCTGCCCGACAAGCCGAGCGCCTCGTACCGGAACATCCTCCGGGCGGGATTCGAGGAGGCGTACCTAAGGCAGAATTACATGTCTCCATCAGCGTAGGGCCCGGCCCTGGATGAACAAGGCGCGGCTCGAGGCGTTCAGCGACGGCGTCATCGCCGTGATCATCACCATCATGGTGCTCGAGCTGAAGGTCCCGCACGACGCCGACCCGCACGCGCTCGAGCCGCTGATCCCGGTATTCCTGAGCTACGTGCTCAGCTTCGTTTACGTCGGCATCTACTGGAACAACCACCACCACATGTTCCACGCGGTGCACCACGTCAACGGTGCGATCCTCTGGGCGAACCTGCACCTGCTGTTCTGGCTGTCGCTCGTGCCCTTCGTCACCGGCTGGATGGACGAGACGCATTTCGCGCCGCTCCAGGTCGCGGCGTACGGGGCCGTGCTGCTGGCCGCGGCCTGCTCCTACAGCATCCTCACCACCGTGCTTGTCGCGGGGCATGGGAAGGATTCCTTGATCGCGAGGGCGCTCGGAAAGGATTTCAAGGGAAAGGTCTCGCTCGCCATCTACGTGGTCGCGATCGCGCTCGCATTCTGGGAGCGGTGGGTCTCCTGCGCGTTGTACGCGCTGGTCGCGGCGATCTGGCTCGTGCCGGACCGGCGCTTCGAGAAGCTGCTGGACGAGAAGCGCAAGGAGCCGTCGTGATCGGGCTCTACCGTTGCGGCTGCGGCCCCTGCTGTGGGTCGCGGGGTGTAAGATTCGTGCCGCATGAGCAACCTGTTCGATTTTTCGGCGAAGACGCTGGGTGGCTCCACCAAGGAGCTCGCCACCTACCGCGGCAAGGTGGTCCTTGTGGTGAATACGGCGAGCGAGTGCGGCTTCACGCCTCAGTACGAGGGCCTGGAAACGCTCAGCCGCAGGTATCGCGATCAGGGTCTCGAGGTGCTGGGGTTTCCCTGCAACCAGTTCGGCGGCCAGGAGCCTGGCGAGGCCGCCCAGATCGGCGCTTTCTGCGAGATGAATTACGGAGTCTCCTTCCAGATGTTCGACAAGATTGAGGTCAACGGGCCCGGTGCGCACCCACTGTACAAATGGCTGACGCACTCCGCCCCCGGCATCCTCGGAACCGAAGCCATCAAGTGGAATTTCACCAAGTTTCTTCTCGGACGGGATGGCAAGGTGTTCAAGCGCTACGCGACGGCCACCAGGCCGGAAGCGCTCGCGGGAGACATCGAGAAACTGCTCGCCGCCTGACGCGGATTCCTTTCATCGCCCTTTTGGAGACCCCATGGCGCACACCTATCCCGAGCTGAAAGCCAAGCCGCTCGCCGAGTTGCGAGAGATCGCCGCCGGCATCGAGCACGAGGCGGTCAAGGGCTACACGCAGCTCAACAAGGACCACCTGCTCGCGGCGCTGTGCAAGGCGCTCGGCATCGACATGCACGTGCACCACGAGGTGAAGGGCATCGACAAGGCCGCGACCAAGGCGAAGATCCACGAATGGCAGAAGAAGCGCGACGAGGCGCTCGCCGCCAAGGACCGCAACGCGCTCAAGGTCGCGCTCGACCACATCCACCACTTCAAGCACGCGCTGCGCAAGGCGATGGTGTAGGCGCCAAGGCAGCCGGGAGAGGCGAATGGAACATGTGACCGACGTCGCACGGCTCATCCAGCTCGCGGTGGCCCCGGTGTTCCTGCTCACCGCGGTGGGAACGATCATCGGCGTGCTGTCCACCCGGCTCGGCCGCGCCGTGGACCGCAGCCGGCTGCTCGAAGACCGGCTGCGCCAGCTCCAGCCCGAGGGGCAGAAAGCTGCGCGCCAGGAGCTCAGCCTGCTCAGCCGCCGGACACGCCTCGTCTACGGCGCCATGGTGCTCGCCGTGATCTGCGCGCTCTTCGTCGGCCTGCTGATCGCGGTCGCCTTCGTCGACGCGTTTATCAACATCGACCTCTCGAAGTTCATCGGGCTGCTGTTCATCGGAGCGATGCTCGCCTTCATCCTCTCGCTGCTGGTGTTCCTGCGCGAGATCTTCCTGGCGGTCACTAGCGCGCGCAACCAGATGCGCTAGCGGTTCGATCCGGCGACCATCTGGTACTCGTACAAGCGGCATTCGATCGCGCCGTTGTAAAGAGGCGTGCGCCGCGAGGCGCTCAGATGGATGAGCTTGGGCAGCCGCGTGTCCCCAGAGAAGAGATAGCAGCGCCAGCCCGCGTAGTATTTCTTGAGCGTGTCGCCGAGCTTCGGGTAGAACTCCGCGAGAGCCGCGTCCTCCAGCCGCTCGCCGTAGGGCGGATTGGCGATCATCACCCCGGAGGCGGCCGGCGCGCCGGTGTCGAGAATATCCGCCTGCTTGAGCTCGACGCAATCCGCGAGTCCTGCGGCGTCGAGGTTGGCGCGCGCCTTCTTCAGCTCGTCGCCGTAGCGATCGCGGGCGAAGATCGGCAGGCGCTGCGACGGGAGCCGGCGGGCGAGCGCCGCGTCGCGCACGTCGCTCCAGGCGCGGCGATCGAAGCCGCTCAGGCGCTCGAAGCCGAACGCCCGCGCATGCCCGGGCGGGACGCCGAGCGCGATCATTGCGGCCTCGATGGCGATCGTGCCGCTGCCGCACATGGGGTCGAGAAGGGCTTCCCCGGGCTGCCATCCGGAAAGGCGCACGATGCCCGCGGCGAGATTCTCCTTGAGCGGCGCCTCCCCCGCTTCCGTGCGGTAGCCGCGCCGGTTGAGCGCCTCGCCCGAAGTGTCGAGGTAGAAGGTGGCCGTGTTCCTGTCCAAGAAAGCCTGGATACGCACGTCGGGCGATCGGGTATCGACGTCGGGGCGGCGGCCGCGATCGGCCCGGAATCGGTCGCACACCGCGTCCTTGATCGTCAGCGTGGCGAAATCGAGGCTCCTCAGCGGGGAACGGACCGCCTTGACGTCGACGCGGATCGTCCGCCGGTCGCCGAACCAGTCGGGCCATTTCACCGCGAGCGCACCCTCGTGCACGTCCCGCTCGTTGCGGTACGGACACCGCCCGACCCGCGCGAGAACGCGCGTCGCGAGGCGCGACTCGAGGTTGGCGCGGTAGCAGAGGCGGAATTCGCCTTCGAAGGCCACTCCTCCCGGGACGGCCTCGACCCTCAGCGCGCCCAGGGTCTGCAGTTCCTGTGCGAGAAGCGCCTCGAGGCCGCGCGGGCAGGAGGCGAAGAAGGCTTGCGGGGTCACGGCCGATTCAGCATGATGAATCAGTGAAGGGTGGCTCGACGGGAGGGGGAGCCTAGCACAGGCGCGGCCATGGCAAACATCGCGAGTCTTCTGAAGGCGCAGGTCGCCACGCCCGAGCGCGCTCTCTATCGCCAGCACATCGAGGGCGCCTGGCGCGACGTCTCGGCGCGAGAGATCGCGGCGTACGCCGCGCGCTGGCAGGCGTTCCTGCGAAGCGAGGGATTCGCGCAAGGCGACCGCCTGGCGCTTTGCATGAAGAACGGCATCCACTGGATTGCCGCGGACCAGGCCGCGCTCGGCCTGGGACTGGTCGTCGTGCCGCTGTACTCCGACGACAACCCCGAGAACGTCGCCTGGTGTCTGCAAAACAGCGGCGCGCGCCTGCTGGTCGCCGAGAACAGCCGAATGGCCTCGGCGCTG
>Ga0187775_10000011_pt1 | contig 40946 bp, 42 predicted proteins | sample 0216_BV02_MP12_1_FD_132441 | JGI IMG/M metagenome (GOLD analysis project Ga0187775, IMG submission 132441) | Tropical peat soil microbial communities from peatlands in Department of Meta, Colombia - 0216_BV02_MP12_10_MG | ecosystem: Environmental > Terrestrial > Soil > Wetlands > Peat | place... | reverse complement strand
TATCTGGATATGGTCGCGAATTGCCTGCGCAACAACCAGTGTTTCGGGGTGTGTTTGATCAAGGAAGGAAATGAAGTCGGCGCGCCGGCCGTGCCTGAAGTGACCGGCTGCACTGCGGCTATCGTTGAATGGGATATGCAGCAGCTTGGCGTGCTGCACCTCAAGACCCAGGGTGTGCAACGCTTCCGCATCATCGGCCGGCAAGTCGCGAAAGACGGCCTGATCAGCGCCCAAGTACACCTGCTTCCCCCGGATAAACAGGTACCCCTGTTTCGCAACCTTCGTGATTGCGCTGTCGTGCTCAAACTAGTAATGGAAAAGATGGGAATGGAGCATTTCCCGTCTCCGCCTAAACTGGGCGAAGCGTCTTGGGTGGGCTACCGCCTCGCCGAACTGCTGCCGATGAATATTAAGGAAAAACAGAAGATTCTGGACATCGACGACCCGCTCGCGCGTTTGCAGGCGGTCCGCGAGTTTCTGGTGCAGCAAGGATTGCTCGCTTAATTTTTTGGAATTCTTGTTACGCTGCCCACACGCTAGCGCTCAAGCATAAGCAGCGGCCTGTCGCAAAAGTTTCCGCACCGGCGCCGGAAGCGCTGCGCGCTCGGCATCATCAAGATTGAGCCAAAGCTGTCCCGGTTCCGCGGCATGTTGCGTCACGCTGTCCACCTGCAGCAACACCGGCCTGATTTGCAGTTCAAAATGGCTGAAACCGTGTTCCATCAGCGGTAGCCATTTCGCTTTTCTGACGCGCGCCGCAAATCGTTGCGCGCAGGCGACGCGCACTTCGTCTTGCGGCGCCATCTCGGGAAAGCTCCACATGCTGGCCCAGACACCCGCTGGCGGACGCTTCTGCAACAACACCTCCCTCTTATGCAGCAAAATCAGCATCACCGTTTGCCGCCGGGGCAGTGCTTTCCTCGGCCGGGGTTCGGGCAAGCAGTTTATTCTTGCTTTTCGATACGCAATACAGCTGCGCTGCAAAGGACATTGCAGACATTTCGGCTTGCGTCTCAAGCAAACCATGGCGCCCAAATCCATTAACCCCTGCGTATAACTGGCGATGCTGGTCCGTGGTAGCAGCGCTTCAGATTTGCGCCACATTTGCGCTTGCACGCTTTTTTCGCCCGGGTAACCGGCGATGCCAAAGCAGCGCGCCAGCACTCTTTTCACGTTGCCATCAAGTATTGCGCGCTTTTGCCTGTAAACGAATACGCAAATGGCCGCGGCCGTGGAGCGCCCGATGCCGGGCAGCTCCCTAATGCTCTCGTAATCGCGTGGAAATATGCCGCGGTGCTGGTGCATGATCACCTGCGCTGCGCGCTGCAGGTTTACGGCACGCGAATAATAACCCAGCCCGCTCCATGCCGCGAGAACATCGTCGAGAGGCGCTCGCGCCAGGCTGTTGATCTCCGAAAAACGTTCAACAAACCGCGTGTAGTAGGGAATAACAGTCGCGACCTGTGTCTGCTGCAGCATAATTTCAGAAAGCCAGATGCGGTAAGGATCACGTGTATTTTGCCAGGGCAGATTGTGGCGGCCGTGACGTCTCTGCCAGGATATGATGCAATCGGCAAAATCAGACATGAAATTTACTAGCTGCAGGAATTTAAAATTGAATTAGAGGATATCCAAGTTTGCGCGGGAAAAACTGAATATCGAAATCCGGTGAATTTACCACTCCGCATTTTGCATCGGCAGTCCCGCTGCTCGCTATGCATTGCTCATTTAAAAATGTTTTTAAGCTGGTTCTGCAGTCCCTTCCTGACGGCTTGATCGGCTTTCTTCTTCACAGCTTCTGTGACCGCGCCGCTGAAATCAAGACTGTACTGCGGGGATTTCAAAGGCCCAGAAATACGCACCGGAATGGTTACGCCCTTGAGCGAAGCCAGTTCCGCCCCGCCCTGCCCTTTGCTGCTCTCCACGACCGAGGCCTTGGCGAGATAATTGAGGCTCTCTTCGCCGATATTGATATCGCCGGCACCCGTCAAACGCAAAAGCGGGGATTTCATCGACAAATCGTTGTTGTGCGCCACGCCGTTTTTAATGACGAAACTCGCCTTCAACTCGGTGAAATCGGTCTTCCGCGTCTTGTCGGCAACTTCGGTCTGTTGGCCTTTCAGCACGCCCAGCCTGGCTTTGAACTCGCGCAGCGTTTGCGCAATGTTGATGCCTTTCACCGCGCCATCGGTGAGATTGAGTGCCGCCTTCCCGTCCAGCGCTTTCTTCATGGCGGTTACTGTGTCACCCCGGGTCGTGACGTCCACGGATGCGCTTCCCTTTCCTTCCAGCATGTCGTTACCCGTTGCATCTTTAAGCAGCGGGCCGATGTTAATGCCTTTCAAATTTTGCTTTACCGATAGGACGGGCGTTTTCAGCGCATTAATTCCGAGATTGCCTTCAGCCGTTCCCTGGTAAAGATTGGCTGAAAGCGGACTGATGTCGAGCTTTCCGCCGGCCGTCTTGATATCCGCCCGGACTTGCTCGGCTTTGAGGTTGGCCACCTTCAGGTTGCCAACTCGCAGGCTGCCGTTGGCATTGACGCTTTTCAGTGCCGAGAAATCCAGGCGCTTTTCCGGCTGTTTCGTTTCGGCCTGCCCGGCTTCCGGCGCCTGGGGCGCCTGTTGCGGCGGCAGATAGCGGTCCACATCCAGCCGATCGACATCCAGGTCAAAGCCAATGGCCGGATTCGAAAACCCAACGACGCCGATCTTAGCCTTGAGCGAGCTGTCCCCCAGTTTCCCAGAAAAATTGCTCTGAATGTTTTGCTTTTCCAGATCGGCCATCGCCGAACCTTTGAGAGCACCGCTTAGACTTTTGACCGCCAGATCGGGCGCGCTCAGGCTGAAGCTGCCGGTAATGTTGGGAAAATTGAACTGTTGCGTCTCAACGTTGCCGGAAATGGGAGTGGTCAACCTGCCTTTTACCGCGCGCTGGCCCTGTTTAGCATCGAACTGCAAGTTTATGGTGCCGACTTTAAATGCCCGCGAAGTGCCTTCCAATCCGGGTATCGCCAAACTTGCTGCCAGCTCGGTTTCCGCGCCGGTCATTTTTGCGACGACCGCAACTTTGTCCCCGGAATATTTCTCGTTAATCAGTCTGAGCCGTGGCGTTTCGAGCTTTACGTCCAGATTATTTTTATCCCGCACGCCGGTCGCCTCCAGTTTGAATTTGTCGGCGGCAAATTCTTTGCTTTGCAGTTTGGCGCTAACGTCTCCCGAGGCATCGACAACCAGCTCACTGATCCCCGCAGCTTGACCCTTAACGGCCAATGTCAAAGCTTGCAGCAAGTATTGCTGTTTGTTGAGATCGAACGTCAGACGCGTCTTAAGATGGGTGTTCAGATCGAATGCCGGACGGTTGCCTAGCACGTCGAAACCCAGTTCAACATTAAACGGAACCGCATTGGCAATCCTTCCGGTTTTCAAATTAAGCCGGGACAATACATATTTCGCCCCGGTCTTTTCGTCATAGTAATTGACCGTCGTGTCCTCAATGCTGACATGGTCGATATCAAACCTGAGCTGCCCCGGTTTTCCGGGTCCCATCGGCGTACTTTGAGCCGTGCCTGTTTCCGGGGCGCCCAGCAGATCGCTCATATTGGTGGTGCCATCCTTGAAGCGCCTCAGATTCACGCGCACACCTCGCAGCTCGATTTCGTCCACCACTACTTGCTCGCTGAACAGCGGCAGGAGCTTGAGCGACACGCGTCCGCCTTCGACTGCCACGGATTCCTTGTCGCTCTTATACTCGCTTAAGGACACGGCCGCTACTTTCACCCCGATGCTGGGGAAAAAACTCAGCTTGATGGCGCCCAGCTGCAGCGTGCGTTGGGTCTTGTCCTTTACCAGCTGCACGATCTGCGGCTTGTACTTGTTGGGATCGAAGGCGAAGGTGATATATACCGCCAGCGCGACCAGCACTACGACTAGGCCACCGAGGGATATCAATACCTCTTTTAATATTTTGTTCATAGCCGGGACGGATTGCGTCGGATGAATGAAACAGTCCTATCGATTTTTCTTAACGAGCATTATAACAGTCTAGAATTATCTGCACTTTATCCCTCCCGTAAAACGGCAATCTAAAAGACACCCCGAATGCACGCTCATCCTTTCCGCCCATTGGCCTGTAGTCTATACTTTAATTGTGTGCCAATTGCCCATGCCTACGAGGAGAACACCATGATGACCCGTGACGAATATGTGGAGAAGCTAAAAAAACAGCTCGACCAATGGAACAGTGAAATCAGCACGTGGGAGGAGAAGACCCGAGTCGCGCAGGCCAAGTTAAAGGCCGATTACGACAAGCAGCTGACGGTTTTCCGCTCGCGCCGCGACGATGCCATGCAACAGCTAAGAAAGGTGCAATCTGCTTCGGGGGAAGCATGGATGGACATGATGCGCGGCGCCGACGAGGCTTGGGCGCGCTTGAGCGACGCATTTTCCAAAGCGCGCTCGCATTTTGAGAAAAAATAGCCGGAAATTAAGCGCCACGCCGGCTGTTGTCGGCTACGCGTTTTTCCGGCAAAGCGCCCAAGCCCGCGCAAACACCGGCTTCATCGTTAGAATTTTCCAATTCCTGCGACCGACAAGTTTGCGGTCTCTTGTACCGCAATCCTTGGCTCGCCCACTTATTTTTAGAACGCGCAGCCATCGCCGATCGTCCGCCGGCTGTCAATAGGGGATCAATAAACCTAAGCGCATGACGGATCGGAATTTTCTGGATTAGCTGGCGCTCGCGAGGCAGATCTGAATCACCCAAGAACGAAGCGCGTGGAGCGGGTGATGGGAATCGAACCCACGTCTAAAGCTTGGGAAGCTGTCGTTCTGCCATTGAACTACACCCGCATGCACGCTTTATTTTGCAACAACCTGCGCCGCGTGTCATGCGGATTGCGCTAACGACTAGCCTTCCTTGGTCTTGATCGGAATATAAATTGTAGCGTCGTTGCGTTTGACCAAAAGCGCGATCGGCTTGCCGGAACCGTTTTCATTCAGCAGCTTTTTGAACTGCGCGGTATTGTTGACTTCGTTGTTATTGATCGCGAGGATCACATCACCCTGCTGAATGCCTGCCTTGGCCGCGGGACCGGCGACATCCTCGACCAGCAAGCCATGATCCACATTCAATTGCTGCTTCTGCTCTGAACTGAGATTATTCAGCACCAAGCCCAGGCGGTTCGCGTTGGGCCTCGCTTCCTCTCCATGCGTTGCAACCGCTTCCGCCGGCAATTCGCCGATCACTGCGCTCATTTCCTTTGACGCGCCTTTACGCCAGACCTGAATTTGTACTCGCGTACCTGGCTGTGTTGCGGCTACCAGGCGTGAAAGATCGGCCGGATCCTCCAGTTTCTTCCCGTTGTATTTCTGGATGACGTCACCTGGCAGCAATCCTGCCCGCCCCGCGGCACTGTCCTTTTCGACCGAAGATATCAATACGCCTGAAGGACTGGACAGGCCGAAAGACTGGGCCAGTTCCGCGTTCAGCGGCTGAATGCTCACGCCCAGCCTGCCGCGGCTTACTTTGCCGTGCTCGCGCAATTGCTTGCCCACCTCCATGGCAACGTCGATGGGGATCGCGAATGACAACCCCATGTAGCCACCGGTGCGGCTCCAGATTTGCGAGTTGATTCCGACGACTTCACCCTGCAGGTTGAACAAAGGCCCGCCGGAATTGCCCGGGTTTATCGGCACGTCCGTCTGGATGAATGGCACGTAATTCTCGTCGGGGAGCTCGCGGCCCTTGGCGCTTACAATGCCCGCAGTCACGCTGTTCTCAAAGCCGAATGGCGAGCCGATCGCAGCGACCCATTCGCCGACCTTTAGCTTCGAAGGATCTCCAATATCCACTTTGGGCAGGCGGGCGGCGTCGATCTTGAGGAGCGCAATGTCAGTGCGGCGGTCAATACCGATAACCTTGGCCTTGAATTCGCGCTTGTCGGTTAATTTAACCGTTATATCGTCGGCGTTGTTTACCACGTGCGCATTGGTGAATACGTAGCCGTCATCGCTGATGATGAATCCTGAGCCCAGAGAATGGCCCTGGTATTCTTGCGGTCCAGAATTCGAAGGTGGCATGAACCGTCGGAAAAACTGGAAGAACGGGTCATTCTCCGGAACATTGAACTGCGGTCCGTATTCCATCTGGTGCACCGTTTGGGTCGTGCTGATATTGACCACCGCCGCGCCCTCCTTTTGTACGAGAGTCGTGAAATCCGGCAGCGAGATGCTGCTCGCTTGGGCCGCGGGCGCCGTAAGCTGCGACGGCTCTTGCCGTGTCTGGCCCTGATTTGGCTGCGTACAAGCCGCCAGTGAAAACAGAAGAATTGCAAAAAACTTGCTCTTGTTCATACGCCCAAACATGCTTCTCTCCTCTATCGACGAGTTAAAAGGATGATAATTTCTTGAAGTAGCGCATTGCGGTTCCACTTCAATCTGCACGGCCTGGCAGCCCACCGATTTATCATGCCGGCCTCAGTCCATGCCTTAGCTGCGTAACGGTAACCCCCGTACGCTTAATCCATAGCCAATAGAGCACCCGATTCCGAATTTGTTCCCTCAAGCCCTTATTTTCCGGGTAGCAAACCGCTCCTGCGCTCTTCCGGGTTGCGGGTTCGGCTGCCTATTTCCGTTCTACCTATGAACTCTTCTCGCGTGGTAGAATCAAATAAGCTTTTTCATTTGGCCTACCGCAGAGTGATTGGCCTTTCGATCAACGGCAAACCCCATCGATTTGACGACGGTATCAATGTCGCTCAAGTGCTGGAACGGCTTGCGCTAAATGGCAAACGGCTGGCGCTGGAAAAAAACGGCGAAATCGTTCCGCGCAGCCGTTTCACGCAGGAGAAGCTCCAGGACGGCGACAAGCTGGAAATCGTGGTTGCGGTCGGCGGAGGTTAAACTGCGGTGAGCAGTAAGGCGTAAACTCTCGTACCTTGAAACCTCGCTTGTTACCGCAGATCACAGATTCAATATGGACAATTTAGTTATCGCCGGCAAAGTCTACACGTCCCGCCTGCTGGTGGGCACCGGCAAATACAAAAATTTCGCCGAGACGCGCGCGGCCATCGAGGCAAGCGGTGCGCAAATCGTGACCGTGGCGATCCGCCGCACCAACATCGGCCAGAACCCTAATGAGCCCAGCCTGCTGGATTACATTCCGCCCTCGCGCTTCACCCTACTTCCCAACACCGCGGGTTGCTATAGCGCCGATGATGCGGTACGCACATTGCGGCTGGCACGCGAGCTGCTCGATGGCCACAAGCTGGTGAAGCTCGAAGTGCTGGGCGACCCGCACACGCTCTACCCGAACGTGGTGGAAACCTTGAGCGCCGCGGAAAAGCTGGTAAAGGAAGGTTTCGCGGTCATGGTCTACACTTCGGATGATCCGATTATCGCCAAGCAACTGGAAGAGATCGGCTGTGTTGCGGTCATGCCGCTGGCATCGTTGATCGGCTCGGGAATGGGCATCCTCAATCCGTATAACCTGCAAATCATCATCGAAAATGCCAAGGTGCCGGTCCTGGTGGACGCGGGAGTCGGCACCGCCTCGGATGCGGCGATTGCCATGGAGCTGGGCTGCGATGGCGTGCTGATGAATACCGCGATTGCCGCCGCGCAAAACCCCGTTCTCATGGCTTCCGCAATGAAAAAAGCCATCGAAGCGGGACGCGAAGCGTATCTTGCGGGGCGCATGGCGAAGAAACTTTATAGCGCCGCGCCCAGCTCGCCGACGACCGGCATAATTGCCGCGAGCGGCAAAAATCAAGCCGCATAATTCAAGATTCGGTCACCACCACCTGCGTCGAGCGAATCGGTTGCCATGCGCACTATCCGCAGCTATGTGCTTCGCCAGGGCAGAATTTCCAAAGCCCAGCTCCGCGCCTACCGCGAGCTGCTGCCGAAATACAGCATTTCCTATTCTGAAAGCCCGCTCGATTTAGGCCGGTTGTTCGGGCGGAATGCGCCGAAAATCCTGGAAATTGGCTTCGGCATGGGCGAGTCAAGTGCGGCCATCGCACAGGCTAACCCGCAACACGATTATCTGGGAATCGAAGTGCATACGCCGGGTGTGGGAAGTCTGCTAAACAAGATCGAAGCGGCACACATAACCAATTTCCGCGTGATCCAGCACGATGCAACGGAGGTCGTACGAAACATGATTCCTCCGGCCTCGCTTTCCGGCATTCAAATTTTTTTTCCCGACCCGTGGCCTAAACGACGCCATCACAAGCGGCGTTTAATCCAGCCTGAGTTCGTAGAGTTGTTGTGCGAGCGCCTCAAAACCGGTGGTTATCTGCACCTCGCGACCGACTGGAAGGATTACGCTGAGCATATTTTATCGGTGTTGGGTAGTGAACCACGGTTAGCCAACACTGCACGGGATTACGCGCAACGCCCGAAATACCGTCCGCTCACCAAATTTGAGCAGCGGGGATTGAGGCTCGGACACCCGGTCTGGGATATCGTATTCAGAAAATGCTTGGATTAATGCAGAAACAATTGCGGTAGATTTTTGAGAAATCGCTGGCCGTGCGGAGTGGGTGCAATTTCCTTGTGGTCGCGGACAAATTAGCCCTTGGCGTCCGCGTACGCCGAAAATTCCGACGCCCCACATGCTGCCCCAACTTGATGTACCATCCCCGCCATGAAGCAGTATGAGGCCGTCATCCTCGCTCTAGAAACGCTTGGCGGCCAAGCCACCCTCGCCCAGCTTTACCAGGAAACAATGAAGGTACCCCACGTTAATTGGGGCACAAGGACGCCGTTCGCCTCAATACGGCGCATCGTTCAGGAGCGCCCAGAGATCTTCAAAGTCCGCCCAGGGCTCTGGGCTCTGGAGTCCCACCGATCCAAGCTTGGCCTGCCTCGGGCGACGGCAAAGAAGCCCGTCGCCGACGAGGCAACTCACTCCTACTACCAAGGTCTCCTTGCCACGATCGGCAATCTCCGTGGCTATTCCACCTACATCCCCAACCAGGATAAGAACAAGATCTGCCTCCGGAAGCCACTCGGAGATCTTCGCTCACTCCAGGAGCTGCCTCCGTTCTCATTCGATTACATTACTCGCCGCGTAGCCACGATTGACGTCTCCTGGTTCAACGATCGCCGGATGCCTGACAGCCTGTTCGAAGTCGAGCACTCGACGGACATACAGAATTCCCTGCTCAAGTTCTACGACCTTCAGGATTTCAGCGCTCGAATGATCATCGTTGCTGCTCCTTCTCGAAGAAGGGAATTCGAGCACAAGAGAAGCCACAGCGCATTTCACCACATAGCCGAACGCGTCTCGTTCTACGACTATGAGACGCTTGTGCGCGACTACGAACACGAAGCCCTAAGGAGCTCTGCGGACTTCACGCTATGAGCCACCTGGGTCGGCCTAATAACTCGATGGAGCTGATTCCAGCACCTTGCTACGGCAAAAACAATTGCAGCAGGTCGTTGAGAAATCGCTGGCCGCGCAGCGTCGGCGCGATGTGGGCGTGACCGTGCACGACGTGGCTTATAGGTGGTAAAATAAAAAAATAAAGACGAAGGAAATCCGAATCTGTCGTCGCTTTCGCCCGATGAAGTCTAACAAGCAAAGGAGCGGAATCCACAATTAATGCAGAACAAAGTGAGGTATCGATGTCAGACACATTGGATGAGTTGAAGCAAAAGGCGTCGGAGTTGTCCGAAGCTGAACGCGCCAATCTTGCACTTTCCCTGATCGAATCACTTGATGGCCCCGCCGATCCCGACGTCGAGGAAGCATGGCGTGTCGAAATTGAACGTCGCATCGGTCAGATTGACCGTGGCGAGATTCACCTTATCCCTGGTGACGAGGTGTTTGCGAAGTTGCGTCGTCGCCTAGGGTGATCGCGTATTCGTTTCATCCTGAGGCAGACGCCGAATTTGAGGAAGCTTCGCTATTTTATGAATCCCGCATGCCCGGACTTGGCAAGACGTTCGCGGCGGAAATCGAGAGCACGGTCTCCCTCATCCGCGAGTTTCCTGAGGCTGGTTCGCCGATGGGGACCTCGCTTCGTAGAGCGATTGTGGCTCGCTTCCCGTACTCCGTGGTCTATCGGCAGTATCCCGATCTCATCGTTGTCGTCGCCGTTGTCCATCAGCGTAGGCGGCCCGGTTACTGGCAGAGCCGCAGATAGCACGCTAACCACGCATTCGAGGGCGACGCGAGATTACCTTGGAGCGGAAGATTCAGATGAAAAAGCTTGATCGATACGAAAGAGAAATCTTAGGGGCATATGAGAAGGGTGTGCTGGTTTCCGCGCGCCCGACGAAGGCGCAGCTTGCCGCATTTCGCCATGCCGCGCGCGTGACATTTATCAAAGACAGGCGTGTAAATATTCGTCTTTCGTCTGCCGACCTGATGGATATTCAAGCCCGGGCGTATGAGGAAGGTGTTCCTTACGCGCGCAAAAGCAGCGCGCGCTGATTAGCGGGACGCGTTAGACCGCCGCCTTCTCTCGCAGAAAAATCTGCAGCAGGTCGTTGAGAAATCGCTGGCCGCGAAGCGTCGGCGCGATGTGGGCGTGGTCGCGGACAATCAGCCCTCTGCGTTCAGCCTCATCCAGTTCTTGCTGCACCGATACGATTGGCAAACCTGTACGTTCTTCAAATAAACCGACCGGGAAACCCTCGATCAGCCGCAACGTATTCATCATGAACTCGAAACCAAGGTCGTGGCTCGCAATTTCATGCTCCTCCTGAATTGGCCGCCCAAGGATCACCCGGCTCATATATTCCTTCGGCTGCTTGTAGCGCATCTGGCGGATTATCTTTTGCGGCGTGCTGATCTTGCTGTGCGCGCCTGCGCCGATGCCGAGATAATCGCCGAACAGCCAATAGTTCATATTGTGCCGCGACTGAAAACCTTTCAATGCAAATGCCGAAGTCTCGTAATGCCCGTAGCCGCTCGCAGCGAGCGTCTGCTCGATTACTTGGTGCATTTCAGCGCTTGATTCATCGTCTGGCAATTGCGGCGGATTGCGGTGAAAAAATGTATTGGGCTCGATGGTCAAATGGTAGGCTGAGATATGCTGCGGAGAAAAGGAAACCGCGGTTTCAATATCCTGCTGCGCTTCTGCAAGGATTTGGCCTGGTAGTGCGTACATTAAATCGAGATTGATGTTCTCGAAATGCCTTTGCGCGATTTCAATGGCCCGGCGCGCTTCCTTTTCATCGTGAATCCTGCCCAGTACATTGAGATGCCGCGGGTTGAAGCTCTGAATGCCGATAGAGAGACGGTTCACTCCGGCACTCCGGAATCCGGCGAATTTTTCCGACTCAAACGTGCCAGGGTTGGCTTCAAGAGTAATTTCTGCATAAGGCTCGACCGGCAGCCGCGCACGCACTGCTGCGAGAATCGCGTCAATGGTCTGAGACTGGAAAATACTCGGCGTACCGCCGCCGAAGAATACGCTTTGAATTCTGCGACCCCAGACCTGCGGCAAGGCGGACTCCAAATCGGCAATCAGCGCCTCGACATACTGCTTCTCGGGAATCTCGCTGCGCGCCTCATGCGAGTTGAAGTCGCAATAGGGGCATTTCTTCACGCACCAGGGAATATGGATATAGAGCGAAAGTGGCGGCAGAGCGCGCAAGCGCGGTGAGCCGTGAGCGCTAGGGGGTAAGGAGTGAGCTTTTAGAGGCGTTGCAATTCCCATCTAAGTCCTCACTTTTTACTCCTTACTCGCAGCTTGCAGCATCGTTACCAGCTGCTTGAGCGCTTTGCCGCGGTGGCTGATTTGGTTCTTTACTTCCGGGGGCAGTTCAGCGGCGGTCTTGCCGAGATGGGGCAGATAAAACAGCGGGTCATAGCCGAAACCATTTGCCCCGCGCAGCTCATGCGAGATTTCACCGTGCCATGAGCCTTCCGCAATCAGCGGCTGCGGATCGTCGGGAGAACGCACCAGCACCAATACGCAGTAGTAATGCGCGCGGCGGTCATTTGCTGAATGCAGCACTTGAAGTAGCTTTAGATTATTGCGCTCGTCGGACTTCGGTTCGCCGGCATACCGCGCGGATAGCGGTCCGGGCCCGCCTTCCAGCACATCCACGCAAATTCCAGAATCGTCCGCAAGAGCGGGCAGTCCGCTGTACTTGCTGGCGTGGCGCGCCTTGATTAGAGCATTTTCTTTGAAGTCATCATGCGGCTCTTCCGCCGCTGGAACATCAAAAGCGGACTGAGGCAAAACCTCGATGTCGAGCGGGGCAAGCAGCTCTCTGATCTCGCGCAGTTTGCCGGGATTATTGCTAGCAATGACGATTTGTTTCATGCGGAATATTTAAAATCTAAGGAGCCAGACTTACAGAAATCAGCCAATTTGCTATTTTAGCTTCAATGCCGCCTTTTGTTTCGCGATGAGCTGTTTAATTCCGGCTTGCGCGAGTTCAAGCATGGCATCCATTTGCCCGCGGCTGAATGGCTTGCCTTCTGCGGTGCCCTGGATTTCTACAAGTCCGCCGCTTCCGGTCATCACCACGTTCATGTCGGTATCGCAGGCCGAGTCTTCCTGATAATCGAGGTCCAGCAGCGGCCTGCCCTGGTAAATGCCAACCGAAACCGCGGCGACCAAATCGGTAAACGGCAAGGAGGCAATGATTTTCTGCTTCACCAGCTTGCTTACCGCATCGTGCAATGCCACGAAGCCGCCGGTAATGCTCGCGGTGCGGGTGCCGCCATCCGCCTGAATTACGTCGCAATCGATCTGGATGGTGCGCTCGCCCAGCCTTTCCAGATCCACCACCGCGCGCAATGCGCGTCCGATGAGCCGCTGAATTTCCTGAGTTCGCCCGGATTGCCTACCGCTCGCTGCTTCGCGCTGAATGCGGGTACCGGTGGAACGCGGGAGCATTCCGTATTCAGCAGTTACCCAGCCCTGGCCTTTGCCCTTCAGGAATGGCGGAACTTTTTCGTCCACACTGGCCGTGCATATCACCTTGGTGTCGCCACACATGATCATCACCGAGCCTTCAGCGTGCTTGGTGTAACTGCGGACAATCCGCACCTCGCGCAACTCATTGGGCTTGCGTTTGCCCGAACGCAGGTTCATTTGGAATATTTATTGATAGTTTTCTGGATTTCGGCAATCGCCTCCTCGATTTCCTCGTCAGTAACCGCGGGCGCGTCGTGCCTGCTGTCAAAACTGCTTATTTGCGTTGTAAACGAATTGACCGGCATGGTTTGAGTTGAAACCTCAAGATCGGGCGTTGCACGGGAATCTTCGCTCCAAGTCATGCCGATGGCGCTGAGGTTATCGCTCTTCTCACCTTCGCGCGACTCAGCCCGGTCCATCAAGCCCTGCACCGCCTGAATTATTGGATTGCCGGAAACGACTGCCGCCATTTCGTTATCGGTCAGCGGGCTCCACAGACCGTCGCTGCACAATAAAAACGTGTCGCCGTTCCGCAAGCGCGTTTTCTTTGACAGCTCCACCTCCGGCGGCCCCATTCCTCCGAGGCAATTGTAGATCTTGTTGCGCTCCGGATGAGCCGCTGCCTCCTCATGACTGATGCTGCCGTTGTCCAGCAATGCCTGCAATTTGGAGTGGTCGCGGGTGCGCGTCACCAACTTTGGGCCACGGAACAAGTATAGGCGCGAATCACCGACATGCGCCCAGTAAGCCGTATTGTCCTGAACGATGCACGCAACACAGGTGGTGCGCGGCGTGTCGAGCAAATGGTGATTGCTGGCGTAGCTTAGTATTGCATGGTGCGCATTAATAAACGCATATTCGAGAAACAACTGCGGTTCCTTGATTTTGGGGTTAGCGTGTTTTTCGAAGCTCTCGGAGATGAGCTGCACTGCAAATTGCGCCGCCACTTCACCGTGCAAATGTCCGCCCATGCCATCGGCGAGCACCATCAGCAGCGCATCCCGGCTGTAAGAGTAGGCAATGCGGTCCTGATTATACTTCCTCCCGCCAATGCGGCTTCGCTGGTAGATGGTGAACTTCACTGGCCACCAAGGCCAATCTTGCCGCGCAAATTCGTCAGAAAGTTTCTTTTCGGCACCTTCTTTGGCTCTTCGATCAGGACTTTTTGCAAGGCATAAACGCTGGGCGGGCGTTTCTGCGGATCGAGATTCAAGCACCAGTCTATAATCTCCAGCAACTCGTCAGAGTACTCGCCTTGCCATCTTTTCCGCGCCGAATCCTGCTTGTCTTCAATGAGCCGGGCGTCAGCCGGTTGCGGAGCGGCACCGGCGAGGCAGGAGTAAATGCTGGCGCCGACACTGTAGATGTCGCTCCACGGTCCCAGCAACTCCAGGCCTTGATACTGCTCGGGAGGGGCGAAGCCGGGCGTGTACATGGGATTCAGCTTGGGACTATCACGTGTCAGTGTCTGGCGCGCGGCGCCAAAGTCCAGCAGCACCGGGGATCCGTCGGCGGCACGCAGGTAGATGTTCGCCGGCTTGATGTCCAGATGCAGCAGCTTGTGCGTGTGCACCTCTCGCAAACCGTTCAGCAAATGGCCGAATACACTGCGGATGAAGCTCTCGCGAATGGATTCCTTGTGCGACTGAATCTGCTTTTGCAATGTTCTGCCACGTTCGTAGCGCATCACCATGTAGACAGTTTCGTTGGCGCGGAAGAAGTTCACTACTCGCACGACGTTGGGGTGGACGATACTTGCCAGGGCTCTGCCCTCCTCGAAGAAACAGCGCATGCCGAAACGGAAGACCGCCTGACTATCTTCGGAAATGGAGTGTACTGCGTACCCCTCCCTCCGTAGAGCCAACGCAGCCGGTAAATACTCTTTGATGGCTACAAATTTATTGTGTTCGTCGTACGCGCGGTATACCAAGCTGAAGCCGCCCCGGCTCAGTTGCTTGTCGATACGGTAATTCAGCAACTGGTAACCGTCGGGAAGCGCCACATTGGATTGTTGATTCATGCCCAATAAGGATATGCTATTGTTTTGAAATGACCATTATTGTCGGTATTTGCGTGCTTAAAGTAAAGGACCGCTGAGGGAAACAAATGGTACACAGCATGACCGGTTTTGCGGTGACCACTAAGGAGCTCGAACACGGCGCGTTGAACCTGGAACTACGCTCAGTGAATCACCGCTACCTCGACATCCAAATACGTCTGCCGGAAGAACTGCGGCTGCTCGAGCCCGCGCTGCGCGAGGTGATCGTAAACAGCGTAGAGCGCGGCAAGGTGGAATGCCGCGTGGGATTTGAGCCTTTAAGCGCAGCGCCGCACCCGCCGCGGCTCAACGCCAACTTGCTAGCCCAACTTGCCGAATTGAATCTCGAGGTGAAGGCCGCTTTGCCGGACGCCCGCAGCCTGAGCGCCGCGGATATCTTGCTGTGGCCGGGCATGCTTGGGCGCGACGTTTTGTCAGCCGAAAGCTTGCGCGACATCTGCATCACACTGCTGAAAAACGCCCTTGCTGAGCTCAATTCAACTCGCAGCCGTGAAGGCGAAAAACTCAAGTCCATGCTTCTGGAGCGAATCGAAAAAATGGAACAACTGATACTTGCGGCGAACCAGCGCCTTCCTGAAATCATGGCGGCCTACCGGGAAAAGCTTGGCGGGCGCCTGCGGGAAGCGCTCATCAATCTTGAAGAAGAACGGATCCGGCAGGAATTCGCGCTGTTTGCCGCAAAAATCGATGTGGACGAAGAATTGTCGCGCCTTTCCTCTCACCTAACCGAAACCAAAATGACTTTGAGCCGCGGCGGCGCCGTGGGCAAGCGCCTCGATTTCTTGATGCAGGAGTTGAACCGCGAGGCCAACACATTAGGTTCGAAATCCGTGGATACCGGTGTGTCCCGCGCAGCGATGGAACTTAAGGTGCTCATCGAACAGATGCGCGAGCAGATTCAAAACATCGAGTAAACAGTGAACAGTAAATTGCACAACCCAGTCGCGGCGATTCACGGTTCACGGTTCACCATTTACCGTTCACCGCCGCTATGACCGGTATTCTTTTTGTCGTAACGGCAGCGTCCGGCGCAGGAAAAACAAGCCTGGTGCGCGCACTGCTGAAAAACGATAAGAAGCTTCGAAAGTCCGTTTCATATACCACGCGGCCAGCCCGTCCCGGTGAGGAGGATGGCAAACATTACAATTTTGTGTCTGAATCGAAATTCGCGGACATGGTGAAGCAGGGGGCATTTATTGAGCATGCCGAAGTGCATGGCCATCGCTATGGTACGTCAAAAAGCTGGATTGAGACCGCCATGTCGGACGGACGGGATATGCTTCTGGAAATCGACTGGCAAGGCGCGCAACAGGTCCGCGGTCTTTTTCCCGAGGCGGTTGGCATTTTCATTCTGCCGCCTTCGCTTGCCTCACTGGAAGAGCGCCTCAATGAGCGCGGCCAGGACGAGCCTGAAGTAATCAGCAATCGGTTGAAGGCAGCACGCGCGGAAATGAGCCACGTGAACGAGTTTGATTATGTTATTATAAACGACAAATTTGAACAGGCCGTACAGGATCTCTTGTGCATCGTTCGCAGCTGTAGGCTCAGACTTAAACCCCAGCTTGAGAAGCACCGAGATTTGATTAACCGCCTGAAATAATTTGCAAGAGGAAATATGGCACGCATTACTGTTGATGACAGTTTGAAAAAGATTCCCAATCGATTCGAGCTGACCCTGGCCGCAACTTACCGGGCCAGACAGCTCGCCGCCGGGGCAAGCGCCATGGTGGAACCCAATAAAGACAAGCCCACGGTAATTGCGCTGCGCGAGATTGCGCAAGGTCTGGTCGGGGTAGACATCCTGCAAAAGACCCAAGCATAGGCAGCTATCAGCAGTCAGCAATCAGGAACGCGGGTAAGTGCTGGCCGCAACTTAGAGCTGATCGCTGAAAGATACGCCAATGATCGATAGCTGGCAGCTGAAATGTCCGATGCGGAGATTTTGTTTAAGGAATTATCCGGCTATTTGAAGTCGGAGGACATCGCACGGCTCGAGTCTGCCTACCACTTTAGCGAAACCGCTCACCAAGGCCAGTTCCGCAAGACCGGCGATCCTTACATCTCCCATCCAATCGCGGTAGCGAATATCCTCGCACAATGGCACCTTGATCCGCAGGCGCTGACCGCCGCGCTGCTGCATGACGTGATCGAGGACGCACACGTCAGCAAAGACGAGATCACCCAGAAATTCGGCAAGCCGGTGGCAGAGCTGGTGGACGGCTTGAGCAAGCTCGACAAAATCGAGTTCCGGAGCCAGGAACAGGCACAGGCGGAAAATTTCCGCAAGATGCTCCTGGCAATGGCGCATGACGTGCGCGTCATCTTGATCAAGCTTGCCGACCGCCTGCACAACATGCGCACGCTGAACGCGATGCAAGCCGACAAAAGGCGGCGGATCGCGCGCGAAACCATGGAAATCTATGCGCCGATTGCCAACCGTCTGGGTCTGAATACCATTTATCAGGAATTGCAGGAACTCGCCTTCCGCAATCTCTATCCCGCGCGCTACGAAGTGCTCAGCAAGGCCATAAAGGCGGCGCGTGGCAATCGTCGCGAAGTAGTCGGCAAGATTTTGGATTCCATCAAGCAACGCCTGCAAGGCGCGGGAATTGAGGCTCAGGTCACAGGGCGTGAGAAACATCTTTACAGCATTTACAAGAAAATGCTGGAAAAATCCTTATCCTTTTCGGAAGTGCTGGATGTCTACGGATTCCGGATTATCGTGAAAGATGCTGCAGCCTGTTATTTGGCCCTCGGCGAACTGCACAGCTTGTACAAGCCGATTCCTGGAAAGTTCAAGGACTACATCGCGATTGCCAAGGCCAATGGTTATCAATCACTGCACACCACCTTGTTCGGCCCTTTTGGCACTCCTATCGAGGTGCAAATCAGAACGCTAGACATGCACCGCATCGCTGAGGCCGGGGTGGCTTCCCACTGGCTCTATAAAAGCTCTGAAGCGCCGCTCAACGAACTGCAGCAGAAAACCCATCAATGGCTGCAAAACCTTCTGGAAATCCAGTCGGAGAGCCGGGATTCGGTCGAATTCCTGGAGCATCTCAAGGTTGACCTGTTTCCCGATGAAGTTTACGTGTTCACGCCCAAAGGCGAGATCAAGGCACTGCCGCGCGGCGCGACCGCAGTTGATTTTGCATACGCCGTGCATACCGACATCGGCAACCGCTGCGTGGCGGTTAAAATCAACCACGAATTGATGGCGCTCAGGACCGAGCTTAACAGCGGCGACAACGTTGAAATCATCACCGCCTCGCACGCCAGGCCCAATCCGTCCTGGCTGAGTTTCGTGGTTACCGGCAAGGCGCGCTCGCATATCCGGCATTTTCTCAAGACTATGCACTACGAGGAATCCGTGCGCCTCGGCGAGCGGTTTTTGGACCAGGCGCTTAAGGGCCTCAGGCCAGGCAGAACTAAAATCGACGACAGCCACTGGGATAGGCTGCTGCGCGACAGCGGGGCTATGTCGCGCGAGGAAATCCTTGCCGATATCGGCTTGGGAAAGCGCCTGGCGGTTGTCGTCGCGCGGCGGCTGCTTTCCCTGGGCGGGCCTCTGACTCGCGAGGGTAAGAAAATCCCCGGCACTGTAACGGTACGCGGCACGGAGGGGATGGCGATCGAATTCGCCAAATGCTGTAGGCCGATTCCCGGCGATCCGATAATCGGCTACATCAAGAAAGGCCAGGGCATGGTGATTCACACTCACGATTGTCCGGTGATGGCCAAAATTCATGCGCCGCCGGAAAAAATTCTGGACGTTGAATGGGGCGCCGAAACAAGCAAGTCTTTTGATGTCAGCATCGAGCTGACGGTCGCTAACAAGCGTGGGGTTTTGGCCAAGGTCGCTGCCGAAATTGCAGAAGCCGGCTCCAACATCGACAATGTCAGCATGGAAGAAGGCGAAGGCAGTGCCTATACCAACATTCATTTTACTTTGCAGGTGACAAATCGCTTGCATCTGGCACAATTGATGAGAAACCTGCGCAGAATTCCGGAAGTAGTGAGGATTAGCCGAATCAAGGGCTGAACCGCTCTGTCCAAACGCTGGCCAGCATAGTGCTTCTAGGACACAGCTTGGCGAATGTTGAGCGAATTTCGGCTGCTGACCGTTCGCAGCGCAGCGAACGCAACCAGCGATTAAATGCCCAAATTTGATAAGGCATGTTTTGCTTAACCGTAGGAAGCCGTTGAGTCACTCGCGCAGAGGAACGCAAAAAGTGTTCAAGCCATTAAGGGTCTATTTATTTTTGGTCTTGTTAGGCCAATCCGGCGTTTTGTTGGCCGATGTAATTTACAAATCTGTCGGGAAAGATGGGGTGGTGACGTATTCAGACACGCCGATTCCAGGCTCGGTCAAAACCGAGACTATCGAGGTGAATACGCTTTCGCCCGAGGAAAGACGCGCGGCACTGATGATGCGAGCAAGCCAAAAAAATTTGGACCAGGAAACCCTCGAGCGCATGCGCGTCAAAGAAGAAGAATGGCGCAAGATCGACCAGGAAATCCTCAGCGCGCAGGCCGAACTCAAGAATGCCGAAGAAGCCTTGGAAAATGGCCGTGCCCCACTACCGGGCGAAACCAAAGGCACGGCAGGGGGGTTTTCTCGTCTCTCTGAAAGTTATTTCCAGCGCCTGGATTCGCTGGAGCAAGCCGTAAAGGACGCCAAGGCTCGCCTGGACGAGGCTTATCAAGCGAGAGAGCAGCTGCGGTAGCTCGACCCCAGGGCTGTCGGAAGTCTGCAGCAAAATCGCCCGGGCGAGTCCGCGCCGCAGGAAAAACGGATTCGAAATATTGAAACCTTACCAGCCAACGAACGGGTAGGGACTGAGTGCCCTCAACCCGGAACTGACCTGCTGTTATTTGTCCTATTACCGTAGCGAATTGGAAACGCGTAAATGCCCAAAAGGCAGATGAACGCAAGCAGCGCCGGAATCCAGGCGATCGAGACACGTGTATCCGTTTGTTGCGCCAAGTCATGATTCTCGAGCGCAGCAGTCATGTCTGCAAAATCCTTCAACCTGCGGTAGTGCAGGCTGGTTTCTTCGGCCAGCAATTTGAGGTAAGGCTCACGCAGTTCCGACAGTTGTTCGCTTCCGGGCGTTGCACCTAGGTCGATTACCGGTCCGGTTGGTTCGAGCATTTCCTCGCCTTTGATGCTCCCAGGCCGTTCAACGTTGTAGGCCTGCAATACCTCGTCGGCCCGCCAATAACCCAATGGCCTGCCGTCGTGATCGAATTTAGGAATGGGCATGGGAATTAAACCACCCGCGCCGATGATCACGCCTTTTGCCTCGCCCGGCTTGCCGTTAAACACCGGCCGGATGCGTGGATTAATCGGCGGCGATTCCTGGCCGTCAGTAATGAACACCAGCGCAGGATGTCCGGGCAGGCTTGCAACGGTGCCCAGCCCTGAATACAATCCCTTGGCGATTTCACTTCTATCCACCCAGGCCATGCGGTTGTCGATGTTCGCGAGCGTAGTGGTAATCGCCTGGTAATTGGCGCAGATTTCCACGGGCTCAAACAATACGTAAGACCGGTCCGCACTAAATATCCCGAGCCCGATTTTAGAGCCACAGGGTAGCTTGAGCAGCGCCTGATGCAGCGCCTGCTTCACAAACGACAACCGGCTCACCGGCTTGTTTCCCTTGTGGTAATCAAGCGTATTCATGCTCTGCGTGATGTCCACGACCACCAAATAATCGAAAATATCGTGGCGCAAGCGCGCCTGAGGATTAACAAGCGCCAATATCAGCATTACGCTGGCTACGAGCAATAAGCCAAAGTCCACACCACGGCGCAATAAATATTTATAAGCACGGAATTCGATCACGGCAGCCCGAGGGTAGACGATTTCATTGTGGTAAACTCCCTTTCCCCCGCCTGCGGCTTTGATTCGGACTCTTTCTCCTCCTTCTCCGGCACCAGTACTAAAGCGCGCTCCAGATTGTAGCGGGCATCCCAGTTTCCATTGTCTGCGCGCAGCACTTCCCGGTAACCTTGCTTGGCAAGCTCAACCAGCGGCAAAGCTTCACCCGGTGCTTGCGAGCCGCGCTTTGAAAGTGCTTCCCGCAAATTTACATTGGCGCTGTTGTATTTTGCGGCCGTGGCCAACCGGGCACCGCCTTCGTTTATCACTCGCTGGTAAATGCTGAGCGCTTCCTGGTGCTTTCCTGCGCGGTCGAGATAATAAGCTTTGGCAAACAAAACTTCGTACGGCAGATCCCCGTTCAATGTCAGCGCTGAGCCGTCGCGTATCGCCCGGTCAAAAATCTGAATGCGGTGAAGCTGATAAGCTTCCAGCGCTGCAGCAAGGAGCGAGGCCAGCGCTACGAAAATTGCAAATCGCATTTTGTGGCCTAGCGCCACGACCTTACCTCCATGCTTTTTGCGAATATCAGCAGCAAACAGCAGAAAAGTGCTGCCCCAAAACAATATTCAGCTAAATTGCGCCTCGGCAGTATGTCTTCATAACGCAGCGGATTGTTCTCAAGATGGCCTATGTCAGCAATTGCTTCCTGCAAGGCATGCGGATTTTCGGCTTCGTATGCGCGGTAGGGCGTGCCCATGCTCTTGAAAAACTCGTTCAGTGCAAGTTCCGGCATCGTATCGAGTTCCCTCGGGGGAACGGGAACAAACAGACCGGGACTTCTGAAGGAGCGGATGTAAATCCAATACAGTCCGACGCGTTGACGCCTCATTAGGTTGGTAATGTGCTCGCTGGTCCTCTCGTCGAGGTTTGCGCCCCCGTCGGAAACCAGAACAATGACACGCGAGCCTGTATAGGGACGGTCGCCAAATAAATCCAGCGCCGCTTCGAGACCGCGTCCGATGTCGGTTTCCCAGAGTCCGCGCCCAATACCCGCCGCGGCAATCGCCGCCTGGATCACCTCCTGTTTTTGAGTAAAATCCAGAACGCGTATCGGATTGGTGCTAAATTCAACCAGCCCGAACGTGTCCTCGGGGTGGCCCGCTACAAATTTCGCAAGCAGTTCGCGCGCCACATTTTCCTTGGATGGATGACTGGTATCAAAAATTTGCTGCAAGTTGAACGGTTGGTCCATGCTCGAGCTGCGGTCAAGCAGCAAAACAATTTGCGCCCCGCGTCCGATGCGCGGCACAGATTCTTCTGAACGGTACAAACCGGCCAAACCCAGGATCAATGCGGATAAGGCGATCACGCCTATCGAACGCAGCAGCCATTCAAGCACGTCCGACACTGGATCAGGCGGAAGCTGCCGGAGCCAAGAGTAGACCAAGCCCTTCCGCCCCTTGCGAAGTAAAGGTAGAAAAGCGAGCGGGAGCAGCGCCAACAACCAGGGATGAATTACGTTAAGATTCATCCGGCCTCCGCAGCACGCCAGTCGCGACAGAATGTCAGCAGCCATTGCATGGGGCGTTCGCCTGCGCCGGTTCCAAAGAACTCGTTTTGCGAGATCTCGAAAAACCGTTCACTGGTGCTTCGCATTCGCGCAAAGCGTGGGTGTTCCACAAAAAAAACGCCAAGTTCCCCCTGAAATAGCGGCCGTCCGGCTGTCTGGTCGAAAGCCCGGTGCACTCTGCGTAGCGCCAGGCGAAATGCTTCATCGCCATCTGCCTGCTTCGCCAAGCGGCGCACATCCCGATAAGCCCAGGCGAATGGCCGCGGTCCTCCCCAAGGCAGACCGAAACGCAAATACGCCATATAGAGCAGCGCCAAAATCAATATTGCTAAAAATGAGAAAAACCAGACCCGATGCATTCTTTGAGAGATAAGCGGTGGAGCCTGATCAGGACGCATCAGGTACATACCCTCGGCAGCCGGCGTGTGTGGTGGAGTGAGCGGACCTGCGCTGAAAGTAAACTCCGGGACCTGTTGCACTATAGCCTTATCTCCGCTCATGAGTTCCAAGTTCACTTTGGGCAGAGTCAGATGCTTCACCGCCTCGGGAGAGTTGATCAGCTGGTACGTTAGTGCAAGCCGGTAACGAATCGAATGCAGGTGGGAACTTGTCGCGAGCTTGACCGTTTGCAGAGCCACCCAGGTGCCCGCGCGGCCCGTCTTCGGAAGTTTGCCGGTATCGAGCTGAAACGGCTTCAGCGCTTCAAGCTCGATCGTCCGCTCTATGGTGTCGCCAATGACATAACCAAACGGCCGCGGGTCTTGCACCTGGAAGCTGAGTATTGGCGAATTCGCCGACGCGGGCTGCGTAGACAAAAGCAAGACCGCGCATAGCGCTGTTGGCCAGATCCTGTTATCCATTCTTAATGGCACCTCGACTCAAAAAATAACTGGTAAGCCGCTCCGCTTGGAATGCGCCGGCGAGAAAAAACGGCTGGATTTGATTCGCGGCAAATACATGCTCAAGATCCCGCCGGCGCTGCTCGAACCGCTTTTCCGTTTCTTCGCGAAGCAGCGGACGCAGCCAAAGCACCCGAGGTCTGCCGGTTTCGCTATCCTGAACCCAGGCGATGCCCGACGCTGGTAGTGTTTCAAATTCTGCCCGGTCCCAAAGCACAACCGGTACAACCTGGTGGCGCGAGAGGCTTCCCAACACGTCCTGTAGGAAATCAAGCGGAAAGTGAAAATCGGAAACCAGAAACACCAGGCCGCGCTGGCTGCGAAGGAAATTATGTGCGTCCAGCAGTCCGGCAGCACTTTTGCCTGTCGCGCGAAACGTGCGCAATCGTCCGGCCCATTCCACTCCAGCATCCTTGGCGTTAGTGGGCGGCAATATCAAATCCTTGCGAACCGTTTCATCGCAACCAATGAAGCCGAATGAATCACCGGTGCGAAAAGCTGTATAGCCGACTGAAGCAGTCAAATCCGCAAGCACGTCGAGCTTCCTGAGCGCGCCGCTAAATCCCATCGAAGCCGACAGATCGGCGATCAAATAAACAGGTATCGCCGCATTCTGGCTGTACACGCGCACCTTCCATTCTTCGAACGGGTCGCGCAGACTGGTAAAAATATCGAGCCTACGCGGGTCAGGAAAGGACGCCAGTGGCAAATAACCCAAGAAATCGGACACCCCACCGCGCTCTGTGCCGCGATGGTGACCGGGTCTCGGTCCGCGGGGACGCCACCAAATACGATAATAAAATTCCTGCACCACGGTATTGGTGGTGAACGCCGAACCGGATTATGGCGCAGCGATCTTTTCGATAATCCGCCGCATCAACTCGCGCGCGAGTTCCGAGCGGCGCAGCTCGTAGACCGGCTTGAAGAACACCCGGTGGCCAACAGTTTCAAAGTAAACCGACTGCAGGTCTTCCGGCGCGACAAATTCGCGCCCCCTCAGCCATGCCGCAACCCGCGCAGCGCGTAGCAACATGCTCATACCGCGCGGGCTTGCGCCCGCGAGAATTAACTGCTGCATGTCGGCGCCTTCGATGCTTATCCCGTAATCGGCTGGGTTGCGCGTTGCGCGCCATAAATCCAAGGTGTATTGCTGCAGCGCGTCGCGCGCCTGAACCTGGCGCTGGATGTGCGCGGCTATTGCATCCAGCTGCCGGTAATCAAGGATATCGGCTTGCACGCTTTCAATCAACGCGTCGATGTCGTGAAAGCGCTGATTGAAAACCAGCTCGCGCTGGTGATCAGGCTCCGCCGAGACCTCAATCAGCACCTCCATCATAAAGCGGTCACGCGCTGCTGCAGAAATCTCGAACGTTTCCTCCCGCTCGACGCGGTTGCGATCGGCAAAAACCGTAAGATGTGGAAAGCGGTGTTCACGGTTAAAAGCGTAGACGCTTCGTTCTGCCATCACCCGAAGCAGCAGCGAGTGCACTTGTGGGCGAGCACGGTTAATTTCATTAAAGAAGAACACCGATAGGTGCTCGCCGCTCTTCAAAAGCGGTCCGGGATCCACATGTGGTCTGCCGTCCTCGCCGATGAAGGTGTAATAGATGAGATCGTTGGGCATCAGATCCATGGTGCCTTCGATACGCTGGTAGGCGCCACCGATGGCGCGGGCAAAGGCGCGCAACAGCGTGGTTTTCCCGACGCCGACATCGCCCTCGAGCAGCACATGCCCGCGCGCGAATACCGCAATATTGATGAGCCGGATCACGCGATCCTGGCCGATCACTGCTCGGCCCACATTCTGTTCCACAGCTAGCGCCCGGCTGCGCCAGTCTTCCAATACTGAATCGTCTAATTTCAAATGGGATGAGTTTCGAAAAGTTCGTTCTGCAAGGTTAGTGCAATCCCCTGAGTCAGGCAAATTTTTGCTCTTGCCTGAAGAGGGGACACCATGAATTACACACACTCGCTCGATATCCTGCAGCGCAACACCGTGGTAGGAAGTCGATTGATTTTACCTTCAGACAACATTCTGGCGGATTCGCTTCCGGTAGAGTTCAAGAGGCTGAATTACGCGCCATATTGCGCCTTTCAATGTAATGCCAGACCAGAAGCGCCGGCAAGCCTATTATCAAATCCCGGGCGCGCTTCAATAGCGATACCGCCAAGGCGAGGTCTGGGCTCAATCCCAGAAGTCCGCCGATCAGCACATAACCGCCCTCTTGAACCCCCGCCCCGAGTGGAACGAAAAATGCAAGGCTCTTTAGGGCGTAAATCAGACTTTCAATGGCGAGCACCCTGCCGATATCCAGCGGTTGTCCCATGAACCATAATCCGAGCCAAGCCTCGAATGCACCGACGATCCAGGCAAGGAGATGGATGCATATGCACCCGAGGAAGTTCCACGGATCACTGTAAATGGTGATGATATGATCATGAAGCGTGCGGTCGTCAATGTCCTGGGGATCTTTCTTGCGCCTGCGCCAAAGACGCTCGACAAACCGGAACAATCCTTTCCTCTGCGCAATAAGGAAACCGACAAACTGCACGCCCATCGCCACGATTCCGACGGCGACCCACAGCAGATAAGGCGAGTCCGGGTGGATTGCGTAAAGCAGGACAAATCCGATTACTGCGAAAACGGTCTGGCCCAGCAATTCCGCGGTCATGTCTACGATAACGCTCGCGCCGGCGAGCCGCAATCCGCGTAAGGCCAGGATTCGCACACCGACCATTTCCCCGCTGACGGGCACAATGGGAAGAACGCCATCGACTCCGTCGCGCAGCCAGCGAACCCAGGAAAAAAGGATCCAGCCCTCGGACGTATGGTGCCGCAGCAAAAGCCACCACGCGATACCACAGAGGACGGTAGGCAGCGCGTGAAAGAGAGTAATCGCTCCCAGCCCTGTCCATCCGGCGACGTTCAGAGCCTGGAATACGGCCTCAAAACCCTCCCGGCCGACCAGATAAATGGCGAGGGCAAAGCCGACCAGCGCGATCAGGCTGCTGCCGATCCTCACGATACCGGGCCCGATTTTTTATGTCGCTGGCAGTTCGTCATTTACCGCGCGTATCTCAGCGGCCTGGCCACAGACTCATTCCCGAAAATACAATCCGCCCCAGTGCCGGAAATAACAGCGGCCTAAGCAGCCTTGGGTCAAACTGGCTCATGCGCCGCGCATTTTCCGCGAGGCAGTTTGCCAGGAGCTTTTTGATGCTGAATCCCTCCAAAAAAATATTCGCCTGGGTCGCGGAAAACTCACGCCCGTCGTTCTCGGCGCCAGCACGGATGGTTCCAACAAGTCGCTTGACCGCCCTTCCGTAATACCAAGCAGAAGTCATCGCCCTGAGAGGAGCAAATCGGCGGCCATGGAGCGCCTCCCGGTAGGCCATCCAGTTCACGAAAAACACGATATGCCTGGTTTCTTCCAACATCAAAACATCAAAAACTGAAAACATCGCGTCCGGCAGAAAACCCGATTCCCGTGCGATCTTGAACACGCCGAAGCCGAGAAACGCGTCGAGACATTCGCCATAACCGAAATCGATAAATGCGGTCTCGATATCATCAGGCAGCCGCTCAAGCGGCTGCTCGGTCGCGTCGAGCCCATAATGGTCGATCATGAAACGGATCAGGTGTGCATGGCGCGCTTCTTCAAGGCCCTGCAGGTCAATGGCTTCGCGCAGCAGCGGGTCGTGAACGGTTTGGGCGAATGCCCCAACAATCGCTCCGGCACGGCGCTCGGTGTGAAAAACCTCCTGCCAGAACGGCACCGCACGCAGACGCCCGATGTCCTTCTCTTCGAGATTCGGCCACGGAAGCGCGTTTGGTTCGAAACGCTGGTGAGATTCTATGAAATCGCGGCAGAACAACTCCTTGTGGCCTTGCGAGCCGACCTTCACCTTAACACCTCCCTAAATATTTCGTATCGGCCGGACCTTGAGAAGCCGCGGCCAAGTTTCGTCATTATGGGACGCTTTAATGCGGGACATTGCGCATGAAACGGCGCGCAAAGCGCACCAGGCGCGGCACAAACGTGGGACGAAGCAGTCGCTCGTCATAGCGGCTCATGCGCCGCTCGTTTTCTGCTAGACAGGTGTCCATCAGGCCCGCTATGTTTATATCGATTCCCATCGCTTCATGTCCGGTCATTGTGAAATTGTTGTCGCCGCCCACTGTGCGTCCCATGTCAAGACGCTCCCAAATCAAGTACAGGAACACCGCCGCACGCCGCAAATCGAACAGCGGCCTTTTCCACCATGGTAGATTCTTGCGGTGCCATGCCACCCAGTTGATGTAGAAAAGAATATGACGGCATTCTTCTTGCATGACCGGCTCGAAGGTATCGACCAGCTCAGGTGGAAAAAATCCCGAACGCTTGGCAAGATCGAAAAGACCGAACGCGAAAAAGCTGTCCACGCATTCGCTGTAACCGGTCACCATAAAGGCCCATTGCGAGTCGCGCGGCTGCTTATATGGCGGTTCCTCGGCGAGCTTTATCCCGTAGGCAGCCACCATGTTTGAAAGCACTACTTTGTGACGGCCCTCCTCAAACCCGTTGAGTTCTACCGCCTGCTTAAGTAAGGAATCCTGGATCAATTTGGCATAGCTGAGAACGCGGATCTTCGCTTTGCCTTCGGTTTGCACTGCAATGTCCCAAATCGGCAATGAAACAAGGCGGAGTCGCTCTTCTTCCTTCAGCTTTGGCCAATCGATGATTGCCGGCTTGTACGGATTGTGGGTGTCAAGCAGCATGCGGCAGAAAAGCCGCTTATGCGCTTCATTGCCCGGGATCACCGGGCCATCGTTACCTCCCTGCCCGCTTCGTGCTGTCTGCTCGTCTTGCGCAGTTATCTCGCTGTTCATCTAAGCTATTTTGAATCAGTAATTATGCCTCAATTATATCGGTATCAGGTCCTCGGCACCTGATTTTTTACGCTTTGGTACAAATTTGCAGCAATGAATTTTGCAATTTTATGCGGGACTAATGCGGAAATGCAATTTCAACCCACGCGAATTTATCGAGTGTCTGGCTTTGATATCGATCCGGGTAATTGCTCCACCAATGAGACCAGCCGCTTGAAATGGTGACATTCCGGAATGGCTGGACACATCGGACTTAGCGGAAGTTGGCGAGTTCCGGGTCGGATACTTTTTGCTCCGGAAGCCCGGTGATTGCCGGAAGCTGGGACAAGCGCGGCACACCGGGTTTTGTCTGCACCTTTCCCTTATTATCTTTCCACACTAACAACGGGGTTCCCGGTGAGCCAAATTGCTGCATGAGCCGGGTGTTTGCCTGCAATTGTGCAGTTAGTTGAGGTCGCGGCTTGTCCATTGGCTGGATGCCGCCATCGTAGTTCGCCTTATCGTAATCGAGCTCGTTTGCGCGTAGTGCGGCAATTCTGTCCGCGGCTTCCATTATGGCCGCGGCGCGTCCTACAGAGCTCGGTTTCTGGTAAGCGACTGGCACCCATCTCACCTGCAGGCCGACGTTTTCATAAGGCTGCAGCGCTTTCCAGGTCAGGTGGCAATAGTAGCAGTTGGGGTCGAAAAACACGTACAGCACGCTTTTCGCTTCTCTGGCACCCTCTAATACGAAATCGGCTTTTTCGAGCACTTGAAACAGCGTGCCGGAGTCCGGTTTCGAGGCATATTGCGGCTTGGACTGATCCTCGCTATAGGCCGCAAGGGATAATACTGCGGTCCCGACAAGTATGCATCGGATGAGCGCTTTCATTTATATCAATGCCTGTTCCTGAGAATAAAATCTCGAGCAAAATGCCGCTTGGAGCCAGAGAGCGAGTGCTAACGCGGGAGACCCTTGGTATTTTCGGTGCGCGCCTTGTCTAATCCCCTCACGCCGCGAAATTGCGCTCCGGTAAAATCGGCGCCAGTCAAATTTGCGCCGGTAAAATCGGTGTCGATAATTTTCGCTTCGCGCAGGTTCGCATGCGTCAGGTTCGCAGAGGAGAAGTCAGCACCGCTTAGATCCGCATTGAAAAGATTTGCCCCGGTCAAATTGACGTCCTTCAGGGTCGAAAAACTGAAATCAGCTTTTGAAAAATCTGCGCCCGAAAGATCCGCTCCCTTAAGATTTGCGCTCACAATCGAGGCGCGCATGAGTCCCATCGATTGGTTCTTGGTATCCACCGAACCATCCATCTTGCTCATGTTTGCGCCTTGTAAATTGGCGCCTCTTAGATCGCCAATAAAGCGTGCTCCCGCCAGGTTCGCTTGAGTCAAATCGGCGCCTTTTAACTGCATGGAAAACATCATTGCGCCGCGCAGATCGGCGTGTGAAAGGTTAGCCCCTTCAGCGAAGCTCACCGTTAAATTGCAATTTGACAGATTGGCATTGCTTAAGTTGGCTCCGTTCATGAGCGAGGCGGTCAGATTTGCCCCTTTAAAGTTGATGCCCGAAAGATTAAGTCCGGTCAAATCCTTGGAATACAGATTCGCCGGCGCGGCTTGTGACGAATGTGAAAGAATTTCCAGAAGCTGTTCGCGCGAAAGTTTCTCGTAGCTAGCAGCTGCTTCCATACCCATCCCAGTGTCCATTCCGGCTGCGGTGCACACTGGCGCGGCCAGCAGGAGCAGCAGGCCAAGGATAACAAATCGCAGTCCAGAAAATCGACCTGGTGATTGTGCGAATGGAATGTAACGGTGCATATTGTGTTCGTTACTCGCGATCAATCCAGATTAAGCGGACAGAGAACGGCCGCCAGGACGATATAAAGCCGCAAATGAATCGTACTGCCTGAGAATTTCGGCGCACCCGTTGGCCAGCCCGGAGAGTATTGCGTGCAGTAGCATACACCCTGCTTTTACCGATTTGTCATTCCGCTGCACCGCAGGACTCCTCATCGAATTCGTACTACCGCGAACTATATTAGCACGATTTGAAAAAAATTAGCCCAGTTCGGCAGTTTCGATTCAAATATAGATCGTGCTGCAGTCCTTCGCTACTGTTAGACAATGCGCCGGCTTAGGGTCGATAAGTAACCGAATGCGTTCAATTGCGCCGAGCTATTCCTTCAAATTTCTGCGCGACGATCGTGGAAAATTCTTTTTTTTGGAGATCGCGGTGGCTCACCGCAGCAACATGGAGCAACTTACCGACTGGATGTTATGGGCTGATAAGGTGATCCCGTATTAAATGCATTTTGCGGAGCAGTCTGACTGCGCTTTAATCGCCGCGAACCGACGACAGCTTTGGGTCAGTGTCCGGAATAGCATCCAGCTGCGCAAGCCAAGTCTTGGCGTCGGCATCGCTGGGTGCGCGATAATCTCCACGCGGCGAAAGAGAACCCCCAGATCCGACTTTAGGAGCGTTGGGGATTGCGCTGCGTTTGTATTGGCTGGTTTCGAAAAACCGACGCAAGAAAACCTCCAGCCAGCGTTTGATTTCGGAAATCTTATATTCGTGCCTCGGCGCCCCAGTGACCTCCGGCCACTCGCCGCGCGTGCGGTCACGCCACGCGCAATACTCCATAAACGCCACCTTCGGCGGTGTAAAGCCGAAGCGCAGGATATAGTAAAGCGTGAAATCCTGCAGTTCGTAGGGTCCAATCACTTCTTCGCTCTTCTGACCGGGTTGATGCTCGCGTTCGCCCGGTAAAAGTTCGGGGCTGATTGCAGTGTTGAGCACCTGCTCGAGAACGGCGTTTGCGGCAGCGCCGATCTTGTCGTTACGCACCACATATCGAATCAAAAATTGAATTAGCGTCTTGGGGACGCTCGCGTTGACGTGGTAATGCGCCATATGATCACCCACGCCGTAGGTGCACCATCCCAGCGCCAGTTCAGACAAGTCGCTGGTGCCCACCAGCGGCGCGTGATGCAGGTTAGCCAAACGGAACAAATGACTCGTTCGCTCTCCGGCCTGAACATTTTCAAACGTCGTGTCATACACCGGTTTGCCCTGACCGAACGGATGGCCTATATCATGCAACATCTGCATGCAGCTGGGACGGATGTCGATTTCCCCAGCAGTACATCCGATTGCGGCCATTAGTTGACGCGCCTGACCCAGAGTGCGCTCGCTTGTGGCAAAGCCCGGCAGAGTGTAGGCGAGGATGTTGCGCCGGGGCAGACGCATGATATCCATGGCTTGCGCGCAGACTACCAGGGCTTGGGTGGAATCAAGCCCGCCGGAAACGCCGATCACCACCCGCTCCGCGTTCATCGATCGCAGGCGCTTGACCAAACCCTGTACCTGAATCTCGTAAACTTCCTGACAGCGCGCATCGCAGGTGGCAGGATCGCTCGGAACGTAAGGAAAGCGCGCAATGTCCCTCTCAAGCAGTAATACTTCATCTTCAGGCAATTTTGCCGAAAAAAAGATTAGCCGAAAGTCCGAGGTTGCGTGGTGATGTTTTTCCACTGATTGGCTGAAGCTCGTTTGGCGCATGCGATCCTGAACAATGCGGTCAAGATCGATATCGCCGGCGATAAACTGCGATTGGTAGGCAAAGCGGCGCGTCTCCGCCAAGCGCGAGCCGTTTTCATAAATCATGCCATGGCCGTCCCACGCAAGATCCGTAGTTGATTCGCCAAATCCAGCAGCGCAATAAAGGTAAGCGGCAATACAGCGCCCGGACTGGTTGGCAACGAGCTGCGTGCGATATTCGTCTTTGCCGACAGTGATGTTCGAGGCCGATAAATTAACGAGCACAGTAGCGCCGGCGAGAGCGGCAAAGGATGATGGAGGAATCGGCGTCCAAAGGTCTTCACAGATCTCGACAAATAGCGTAAACAGCGGTTGTTCGACTGACCTGAAAAGGAGCCGTGTGCCGAACGGCACGTCGCGTTGCCCGCACAGCTCGATTGTGCCCCGGGTCGCGGTGTCGCCTGTGGCAAAATATCGGAACTCGTAAAACTCTCGGTAATTGGGCAGGTAGGTCTTGGGAGCTACACCCAAGATTCGGCCGTTGTCGAGTACCGCAGCGCAATTGAAGAGCGCGCCTTCGACCCGCAGGGGCACGCCAACCACAGCGGTAATTGCCAAATTGCGCGTAGCTTCGAGCACCCTTGCCAGGGCTTTTTCTCCGGCCTCGAGCAGCGCTTGTTGGTGAAACAAGTCGTCGCAGGTATAGGCTGTCAGGCCCAATTCGGGGAATACCGCGAGGCAAACTTTTTTCTTAGCGGCTTGGGTTAGCAGCTCGATTGTGCTCGCTGCATTAAAAACCGGGTCCGCCACCCGCACTTCCGGGACGCATACTGCCGCGCGCAGGAAATTGTGGCGATAAAGATTAAAGAATGTCACTCGCCTCCCTTTTTACTTTTGAGAAACTTCCCCGGTAGGACTAAATAGTGTCCACAAGGAAGCAGCGCGCCAAGCTAAAGTTGTATTTTAGCCTAGCGCGCAGGATGATGAGATCGAAAAAAAGAGCTTAGGGGGAGTTGTGGTGCGACTAGTGGTTAATTCTCGTACCCACCTTGAGGTGAACTGCGTTCAAGAACGGGGTCGCGGTTGATCCATCTTTTTTGGGAAGGAGTGGTCTACTGTTCTCGGATCATGCAGGTACCACCAAATTTCGGCGGGATGAGGATAGATCGCCAATTTGTTGATGTAATCGGGCTGATTCCAATTTCTGGAAACTATGACAGCTGGATGATCACTCAATTTCGGTTCCTTTGCGGCATCATCTTGAGCCAGCAATGACGCAGGAACCAGCGCGGCCACCCCGGCAACTGCAATCGATAGGAGTTTCAGAAACTTGATCATATTGCCTCCGTCTATTCGGTTGATGATAAAGACTGGAAGATTGCAATGTTCAGCAATGCGCGGGCCGATGAATTGCTATCCCATCACCACGGTGACAATGATCAGAAGAACGGCGACCAGTAATTGCACCCCGATCATAATCGCAATAGACAAGGGTAACTCATCCGCCTGTCCTTGAACCGTGCGCGCGTCGAGCTCGTCAGCAATCTTCCAGCTGCTGTCATAAGGCTTCATGATTCGCTCCTTAAGTGTGCCAATGCTCGGTAATGATATTGCATTGCACAAGCCAAATATAAAGGCGCAGAACTTTTATATCAAATCGTAAATTTAAATAGTTAACATCTATTACTTTTATGTGTTATTTATGTCGCTGTTGCGAAGCAACAATATCGAGTAGAATAGGCTTCCCTAGCAAATCGGGGCGGCATCCAATGGAGCTTTATCAACTCCGCAGCTTTGTGGCCATCGCCGAGGTAGGGCAGCTCACCCGCGCGGCGGAAAAGCTGCACATCAGTCAGCCTGCGCTCAGTTCTCAACTGAAAGCGTTGGAAGACGAGCTTAAACTCACGCTGTTCGAACGCACACCGAACGGTATGGAGTTGACTGCAGCGGGCAAGCGAATGCTGGTCGAAGCGGAAAAGATTCTCTCTGCCGCCCAAGCATTGCACAACGGGGCGCGGGCGCTTAAGGGAGAAGTGACAGGCAAGGCAAGCATCGGCACATTGAGCGACCCGGAATTTATCCGGCTTGGTGAGTTCATGACTGCCGCTGTCGCCCGCTATCCCTTGCTGGAACTTGAACTTCGCCAGGAAATAACTGGCGCAGCATTGGCGCACGTGCGCGAAGGAGGCCTTGATGCCAGCTTTTATTATGGCGAGCTGACCCATCCGAACGTTGTTCGTTTGCCTTTGCGCGAAATCACTTACCGGATTGCCGCGCCCGCCGAATGGCGTGATCGCGTGCAAGGAGCCGGATGGAAGGAAATCGCCGAGCAATCGTGGATCATCCCTCCACCAATAAGTACTCATCACCAGCTTGTATACACGCTGCTGCGTGAGCATGGCGTCCAGCCGATCAAGGTGGTCGAGGCAGATCAGGAAAACGTGATCAGCTCGCTGGTCAAATCCGGAGTTGGATTGGCGCTGATGCGCGAAGACACCGCTTTGGAGAAGGCCGCCATAGGAGAAGTGTGCTTATGGGAGGAGGTACGCATCCCGACCACGCTATGGTTTATCCACCTCAAGGAACGCGAGAATGACCCAGTTATCCGCGCGCTCCTCGACGTGCTCAAGGAAACCTGGAGCCTGCGCGCGTGAAGAACGGCCCGAAATAATTAACGGCCAATCGATTATCGTCGGCTGAATTTACGGGAAGCTAATTTTCTACGCTTTATGCTTTGAGGCGAAGCCAAAAGTAAGCGCCGGTAATTGCCAGCGTTGCCAGCGTAACTGGAACTCCGCTTCGCGCGTGGCGAAGCCAGCTTATATGGATATTTCTCCTTGCGGCGGCGTCGATCACGATGATGTTTGCAATGCTGCCGACAACAAATAGATTGCCGGACAGCGTGCTCACCAAGGCAAGCAGTAGACCGGCCACAGGATGTTGAGCGATGGGCAGTAACAGCATGACTGCCGGCACGTTGGAAACAACATTGGAGAGAACAAAAGTCGCTGTAAATAACCAGACTGGCCGCTCCAAGTGCACACCCGAACCTGCCAGATCAGCAATCACTTCCGACAAGACTCTAGTCTGCGCCAGCGCGTGATTCACGACGAACAGGCCGATAAACAAGATCAGAAGTTCCCAATCGACCAAACCGAGCATTTTCCGGGAATGAAGCTTGCGGCTCATCAGCAGTCCCCCCGCACCCGCGAGCGCTACATGTTCCCTGGGCAAGGAAGTGAATAGAAACGCGGCGAGAAGCGCCGCAACCACAGCAAGCCCTTTTGCCGTTTGCCATCGATCGAGCGGCACGTCTTCGACGCGTTGCTCCTTTGGGGCCTGCGCAATCGCATCGTTTTCCGGCAAAATCCAGCGCTTGTGCGTCTGCCAAACAATCAGGCTCCAGCAGACGACAAGCCCTAATAAGACCGGCAGAATGGCCTCGATAAAATAGCCCGCAAAGGACAAGCGCAGAGTCTGGCCTATCAATATATTCTGCGGATTGCCTATTAGCGTTGCAGCAGACCCGATGTTGGACGCACACGCGAGTCCCAGCAGATAGGGAACGGGATCCAGACGGCGCTTGCGGCAGGCGTCGATCAGCACAGGAGCGACGGCAAGACAGACGATGTCATTGCTGAATACGGCTGACAATCCGGCAATAGCCAATACCAAGGCCCCGAGCAGCAATGGTGGCGGTAGCCGGAGCGCCGCAAGTCGCAGCGTCACCCAACTGTAGAAACCTCCAAGACGCATTTGCGCGGACACCACCATGAACGCGAATTACAAGATAAGCGTCGGCAGATGAATGGCCCTCGCCGCTTCTTCCAAAGTCACGGCATCGAGGCTGATTAAAGCGATTGCGCCAAGCAGCGCAACACCCGCGCGATCGAGTTGTAAGAATGGCAGACCGCCAAGAATCATGCCCAGATACACGACAACGAAGACAATGATGATGGTTGCTACCATTAGTTTTTTGCGCGCTGCTTCACGTCTCGGGGAATGGTTTTCATGGCCAGTTAAAACCTAGTTTAAAGCAGCAATTGACTGCTGCGATATCCGTGCGAATTGCTTATATTTACGACCCGATCGCATTCGCTAAAGCGATTAGCCCAAACGCGAGAATCGTCACGCCCGATATCCTGTTTATCCACTGCATCCACTGCTGGCTTAACCGTGAGCGGAAGTGTCCAACTGAACTACTCAATATGAGCCACCAAAACGCCGAGCCCAGAAACACGCCCAGAACCATTGCGCTTGCCGCCCAATAGCTCGCATATGCTCCCAAGCCAAAACCTGCGAAGATCGCGATAAACGACAATATCGTTGTGGGGTTCGAAAGGGTAAGAAGAAAAGTTGACGCATAGGCCGCAAGGTGCGAGCCGGCTGAAATGGATGAAGCATCGCCTGCCGGCACGCTTCGAAAAGTCATTACGCCCAAGTAGCACAGAAAAACACCTCCTGTCAGCGCCAGCCATAATTGTTTTTCGAGAAGAAAAATGGACACGGCTGTAATGCCAAAAGCAGCGACGAAACCATAAGCGGCATCCGCAGTCGCGGCCCCAAGGCCGGTCAGCAACCCCCTCAGGGTTCCTTGAGCGAGCGAGCGGCGGATGCAAAGCACGCCGATTGGACCAACCGGCGCTGCAATCGAAAAGCCGACAATGATTCCTTTCAGAAGCGGACTCATGCGAAGCGTTCTCCCAAACGCTAAATTTTTATCGGATGGCCGAGCTGTTATATAACACGCGGATAGTGCTTTATGAAAGCATCTGAGCGCCGGTTTTATCACCAAACGCACGGCGTCCTAGGCCTTCGCAGACTCGAATGGCACTCCCCTAATTCCAACCCGAGGTTTGCATTGGCTTAGTTTTGTTTCCGCCTTTAATTGTATCAATCGAGTCAACCATTCGGTCTTGTGGATCGTTTAATTAATAATCGCGCGAAATAGCGTATAGTCGCAATCGCGGCTAACAAGCTTGATCGAGAATCTTTTCCTTTATCTAACCGGTACGCATAATTAGCCCAAAAGCATGACCGCGAACAAAATCATTAAAAAATACGTTTTTGGATTCTTGATGCTGGTGTTTTCAATAGCGGCGGCGTTCGCGCAGATCCCACCGCCACCGGAGGGCACTCCTCCGCCTCCACCACCGGACGTAATTCAACAGACATTCACTCAAGCTGAGCTCGATCAGATGCTGGCGCCGATTGCGCTTTATCCAGACGCGCTGCTATCGCAGATCTTGATGGCGGCGACTTATCCGCTTGAGGTCGTTGAGGCCGCCCGCTGGTCCAGGGCAAACCCTAATCTTAAGGGCGACGAGGCTGTGAGCGCGGTGGCGCAGAATAATTGGGACCCAAGCGTCAAGTCGCTGGTCGCGTTTCCGCAAATCATTCAGATGATGGACCAAAAGCTGGATTGGACTGAAAGACTGGGCGACGCTTTCCTCTCCCAGCAGGCGCAGGTCATGGACACGATCCAGAATTTGCGGCGGCGCGCGTATGACGCTGGAAATCTCGATTCTACCGGTCAAATTTACGTGGAGCCCGAGGGACAAAACATTGTGCTTGAGCCCGCGAATCCCTACGTTATTTACGTCCCCTACTACTATCCTACGGCAATTTACGGGCCATGGTGGTGGCCGGCATATCCGCCGGTCTACTGGGCACCTTGGCCCGGATATTATGTCGGTCCGGTTATTACGGCGGGCTTTTTCTTTGGATTTGGAGTGCCAGTGCCCCCGCATTTTTTCTTCGGCGCATGCGATTGGCATGATCACCGTGTCAATGTCCTGCAAGTCAAAAATCATTACTTCAACTACGACACCTATGCAAATCGGCAGCGGGCCATTTACCCAGTCGTCAATGTTACGAACACGGGGGTTGCATGGGGACATGATCCGGTTCACCGACGCGGCGTGCCTTATCGGACTCCGGCATTGCGCCAGCAATTCAGTCGCGTGAGTGTGGCATCTGAAACCCGGCGTGATTTTCGCGGTTACGTTCCTCCTTCAACCACTGCGCCCGCGGTACAGCAGCTTGCTCCGGCCACTCGCCCCAGTGTTGTCCAGTCGCGAAAGCAGCCCGAAGCGCAACGTGGCAAGATTGTTGCAGGCAGCACTGTCGCCAAGCCCGCCACCATCGCTACACCCGGCCGCCCGAACATGCCACCGCCGAGTTCCGTCCAACCGTTTAGAGCAACCGCTCGACCGGCCGTGCCAATTGCACAACCGCGACCTAATGCATTCGAATACATCGATCGCGGAGCGCAAGTGCGCGATTACAGCGCACGCGGTCGTGAAAGCTTTCAGGCCGCAATGCCCAGGACAGGCGCTCCGCCCGCGCCGCCGGCAGGTCGTGCTCCGGCGGCACGAGCTCCGGGCAATGCACCAGCGCAGCAGCCGGCGGGCAGTGCTGGCGGAACAATGCGTCACTAGGAAAATCTCATGAGACATATGATTTCGATAAACGGCGTCGAGAAAGTCATGAGCATGTCGAAGGAAAGAATCTGGCTAAGACGTTGCCAACAATTGGTGTACGGGTCGCTTTACGCGCTGACGCTACTCGCCTTGGCGCGCGGTGCAATCGCCGCTGGCATGCCCCAAAAAAGCTTCGGCTCGCCAGAGGAGGCGGTCTCTGCACTGGTCGAAGCTGTGAGATCGGGTGATGAATCGGCAATGAAATCAGTCTTGGGCCCGCGCAGCGGCAGACTCGTTGATTCGGGTGATACGGTCCAGGATCAGCAAAACCGCGATCGGTTTGTAAATGCTTACGACGAAGCTAACCGAATCGAGCTTCAAGGCGAAACAAAAGCGGTGCTTATCGTCGGCAACGATAACTGGCCGATGCCAATTCCGATCGTGAAATCGGGCGACAGTTGGCGTTTCGACGCCAAACAGGGTGCGCAAGAAATTTTGAACCGCCGCATAGGGCGCAATGAACTGGCAGCAGTCCAGGTCTGCCTTGCCATTGTGGATGCTGAGCGCGAATATTCGTCGCAAAACCCGGAAGGCGCCAGCGTACCCCGGTATGCAGCTCGGCTCGCCAGCACACCGGGCGAGCGCGACGGGCTTTATTGGAAAACTACCGCGGACCAACCGGAAAGTCCGCTTGGGCCCCTTCTTGCGGCCGCCGCGAACGAAGGTTACACGCACATGCCGTACGCGACCCTTGCGCCGTATCATGGCTACTACTACAAGCTTCTCACCAGGCAGGGCAAGAATGCCCCGGGTGGCGCATATGATTATCTCGTCAAAGGCGAAATGCTGGGGGGCTTTGGAGTGCTCGCTTATCCGGCACGCTATCGCGCGTCGGGCGTCATGAGTTTCATTGTCAATCAGGATGGAGTGGTTTACGAAAAAGACCTGGGCAAGAACACGGCTTCAATCGCTGCCAAGATGACGACTTTCGATCCGGACCCCAGCTGGAAAAAGCACGATTAGGGGTCCTCTCCGAGAAAGAATGGCCGCCCAATTTCATTGTCGAATTTGAAACAACATTTTCCAAGTCATTGAATTTCGGAGATTGACCAGCTGCAACTCATCAACAGACTCAGTGCTGAAGCAGCGTTTTGTGGGGTTCGGGGTTCCGGAAGGACTGGGCCGGGAGGCATCGGTCAAAAAATATTTCCGCCAAGGTACGCGATACTGGTGTAGATTATTTGGGCAGGAGCGCGTATTGCAAAATGGACAGATTCATAAATTTCGGTTTTCTGCTGGTAGCGATGCTGGTCGCGATGCCGGCTTGGTCCCAGATTTACAAGTGGGTGGATGAGAATGGCGTGACCAACTATACCAACCAGCCTCCACCCAACGGCAAAGCGCAAGAATTAGATCTGGATTCCGCCCGGCTGTCGGTCATTGAGACCGACAAGCCCGAGCAGCTCGCAGCGATGGCGGCAAAATACGAGGTGGGGTCGCTCAGGCAAAGGGTAAACGAATTGGAAGACCAGCTTGAAGTTCAGCGCTACGCGAGCCAGTATGCAGCCGAGTACGCCGCTGGTCCGGTCGAGGCCGGTTACGGGTACACGTACCCGTACGCCTATCCGGGCTATTTTTATGCCCCGGCTACCACGTTCTTCAACCGGAATCATTTCAGAAAACCGCATGTCAGGCCGACACGATTCATCGGGACGCCGATGGGGCACGGACATTCATCTAACGGAATGCCGCAGACGGGATTTCAGAACAGGTCGTTCCCCGTTATGATGCGCTGACAAGCGCGAACAGTAAGCTGTTTGCGGCGTTCATTTAGGTATTCACGTCTTTGAACGTAAGCCAACCGGTTCCTTCAGGTTTTACTGCAGGGCAAGCAGCTCAGAACGATTTATTCCAGGTGAAAGTAACGGAGCTTCCCGGCTCGCCATTCCTGATGAAACCGGAATCATGCGAATAATCCAAATAGACTTCTGAATTCCAGAAAAACCCAGTGTCCAGGCCGACGGTCGCGGCTTGGCCGTGTGCGGCTGCGAATACAACCTGATTGGTAGTCGAGACCTGCGCTTGATGCGCCCAAATGAAGGTGCCGCGCAAATGCAGATACATGAAGAAAAAGATCTCGCGCCGGTATTCTATCGCCGACATGACATAATCCGATACATAGATATTGTTGAACATGGTACCGGGGTAATCGACGCGATACAGGTCACCGGATTCGGATGGAAGCGGCCCGCCTCCAATCGTAAATGCGTTCCAGCGGTCGGCGCTGTGCTTATCCATCCCGCCTCCGTGCACGCTGGCGAAAATCCGGTTTTTCTCCGACATTCCTGGGACGCCGCCAGCCCAATCGACATACATTGAACCCATGGCATAACGCTGGGTTTGATCCTGGTTCCTAAAGCCTACGCCGGGAATTCCGGTATCAGACCAGTTATTGCGGTCTGTGTAATCGATATCCAGTCCCGCGGCCCATCCCTCGTGGGGCAATCCCAAAATATTTCGTTGAAAGCCGTCATAACGCGTCCGAAATTTTGCGCCATACAGCATCGTGTCGGGCGGCAGTTGATAGTTTCGTGCCGTGTCGCTCAGGCGGACCACGTAAAAATAGCCCGCCCGCCCCAGCAGCTGAATGTCCAGGTTGTTGTCAACGGTAAAGGGTGCGACCTTGTAACGAAGTCCCGGTCCGATCGATCCGAGAATCGTTCCATACTTCAAGGAGGTTGCATTTATTTCTCTATTGTTCAGGGTCAGTTTTTGGGCCACTGGAATATTACTGTTTTCAAAGAGCGTCACCAATTCGAGGTTATTGATGTGGTCCAAATTCCGCTCGTACTCCAGGCTATTGACAAAAATGCTTATTGTGTCGCGAGTG
>Ga0187775_10000010_pt1 | contig 41169 bp, 40 predicted proteins | sample 0216_BV02_MP12_1_FD_132441 | JGI IMG/M metagenome (GOLD analysis project Ga0187775, IMG submission 132441) | Tropical peat soil microbial communities from peatlands in Department of Meta, Colombia - 0216_BV02_MP12_10_MG | ecosystem: Environmental > Terrestrial > Soil > Wetlands > Peat | place... | reverse complement strand
GTTCGTGAAGCTCGGCAAACAGATCCTGCGCCTGGCGGTCGGCAGCAAGATCTACAATGAGCAGAACCTGATCATCATGCCGAACACCGCACCGAGCTCCGCCAATGTCTTGTACAAGGCGGACCTGAACGGCGAGATCGCGCAGATCTGGATCTTGACGCCCGAGGAATCCAAGGCGCTCTCCAGCCGCAAGTAACCGATGCCCGGCAAGGTCTATATCAAGACGTTCGGCTGCCAGATGAACGAGTACGACTCGGAAAAGATGGCCGACCTTCTGCATGCGGCCGCGGGGTTCGAAAGCACCGATCGTCCTGAAGACGCGGACGTGATTCTGTTCAATACCTGCTCCGTACGGGAGAGGGCTCAGGAGAAGGTGTTCCACGACCTCGGCCGCGTGAAATCCCTGAAGCGGGCGCGTCCCGACCTCCTCATCGGCGTGGGCGGCTGCGTCGCCAGCCAGGAAGGGGCGTCCATCGTCGCGCGCGCTCCCTACGTCGACCTCGTCTTCGGCCCGCAGACCCTGCACCGGCTGCCGCAGCTGATCGAGGCCCGGCGCAGCTCCGGGAAGCCGCAGGTGGACATCAGCTTTCCGGAAATCGAGAAATTCGACTCGCTCCCCGCAGGACGCGTCGCCGGGCCGAGCGCGTTCGTCTCCATCATGGAAGGCTGCAGCAAGTACTGCAGCTTCTGCGTGGTGCCCTACACGCGCGGCGAGGAGATCTCGCGCCCCTTCGAAGACGTGCTCGCCGAGATCGCCGGCCTCGCGGAGCAGGGCGTGAAGGAGGTGACCCTGCTCGGGCAGAACGTCAACGCCTACCGCGGCCGCATGGCGGACGGTGAGGTCGCGGATTTCGCCCTGCTGCTGGACTACGTCGCGGACATCCCGGGCATCGGGCGTATTCGCTACACCACCTCGCACCCGAGGGAGTTTACGCCGCGGCTCATCGACGCCCACGCGCGGCTCGAAGAGCTCGCGGCGCACGTGCACCTTCCGGTGCAGTCCGGGTCGGACCGTGTCCTCGCCGCGATGAAGCGCGGCTATACCGTGCTCGAGTACAAATCCATCGTGCGCAGGCTTCGCGACGTCTCCCCGGGGATCAGCATCTCCTCCGACTTCATAGTCGGGTTTCCGGGGGAAACCGACCGGGACTTCGACGCCACCCTCAAGCTCATCGACGAGATCGGATTCGACGACTCGTTCTCGTTCGTCTACAGTCGCCGCCCCGGGACGCCCGCCGCCGAGCTCCCCGACGACGCGCCGCACGATGCCAAGCTCGCGCGGCTCGCCCGCCTGCAGGAGAGGATCGCCGCGCACGCGAACCGGATCAGCGAAGGCATGATCGGGACGCGCCAAAGGATCCTCGTCGAAGGCCCCTCGCGCCGCGACGCGACGGAATTGTCGGGGCGTGCCGCGAACAACCGCACGGTAACCTTCGCCGGGCCGTCGCGGCTCTCCGGGCAATTCGTCGATGTGACCATCACCGCCGCGCGGGCTCACTCACTGCGGGGCGAGGCAAGCGCGGTCTAGTCCTTGAAGAACCGCCCTTTGGAACTCGTTCTCAGCCCGGTCGACAACCAGCGGCTCGCGAACCTGTGCGGCGCGCTGGACGAGAACCTGAGGCAGATCGAGACCGCGCTGGACGTGAAGATCGCGCGCCGCGGCGAGCGCTTCACGGTGCGCGGCGCCCAGGCCGCCCGCGCGGCCGAGGTCCTTCAGAAATTCTACGGCGAGGCGAAGCGCAGCCTCACGGTGGACGACATCCAGCTTGGGCTCATCGAGGTCCGCGCCCGCGCGGGAAGCGCCAAGGGAGACATGCCCCTGCTTACCCGCCGCGCCGACCTGCACGGCCGCACGCCCAGGCAGCGCCAGTACATCCAGAACATCCTCGAGCACGACATCACCTTCGCGATCGGACCCGCGGGGACGGGCAAGACCTATCTCGCGGTCGCCTGCGCGGTGGACGCGCTCGAGCGCGACGCGGTCAAGCGCATCGTCCTGGTGCGCCCCGCGGTCGAGGCTGGCGAGCGCCTGGGCTTCCTCCCCGGCGATCTCGCGCAGAAGGTCGATCCATACCTGAGGCCCCTGTACGACGCCCTCTACGATCTTCTCGGCTTCGACAGGACGGGAAAGCTGTTCGAGCGCGGCGCGATCGAGCTCGCCCCGCTCGCCTATATGCGGGGGCGGACCCTCAATCACTCCTTCGTCATCCTCGACGAGGCGCAGAACACGACACCAGAGCAGATGAAGATGTTCCTTACCCGCATCGGGTTCGGGTCCAAGGCGGTCGTCACGGGCGATGTAACGCAGATCGATCTCGCGCGCGGCCAGAAGAGCGGAATGGTCGCGGCGCAGAAGATCCTGGCCGACGTGCGCGGCATCGCCTTCAGCGCCTTCAAGAGCGACGACGTCGTCCGCCATCCTCTGGTGCAGCGGATCGTCGATGCCTACGAACGCCACGGCGACGAGTAGGCGCGGGCGCCGGCTGCGGCTGACGCTTAGCCTTCAGATCGCTCCTCGCGGAATCCGCGCGCCGACCGAAAGACAGATCCGGCGCTGGGCGAGCGCGGCGTTGACGACCGCCGGGGACATCACCGTGAGGATCGTCGGGGCCGCGGAGGGCCGAAGGCTGAATTCCCGCTACCGCGGCGAGACCCACGCGACCAATGTGCTCTGCTTTCCCTACGGCACAACCGGGGGGTCGATCGTGGGCGATATCGTGCTGTGCGCCCCGGTCATCTCGCGTGAAGCGCGCGCCCAGGGCAAGACGGAGGAGGCCCACTACGCGCACCTGACGGTTCACGCAGTGCTGCACCTGCAAGGGTACGACCACGGGCGGCGGCGCGACGCCGAGCGCATGGAAGCGCTCGAAAAGAAGCTTTTGACGAAACTCGGTTATCCTGATCCGTACGAAGCCTCCACGTAGGCCGTCCGCCCCCGGCGCGGCCCCAGGCTCCGCAAGCATGGACGCGACCCCCAACAAGCCTTCGCTGCTCGAGCGCCTTTCGGCCCTGGTCACGCGCGCCCCCGAGGACCGCGAGCACCTCGTGAAGCTGCTGCATTCGGCTTTCGAGCACAACCTGCTCGACAGCGACGCCCTGTCCATGATCGAGGGCGCGCTGCAAGTCTCGGAAATGCAGGTGCGGGACATCATGGTGCCCCGCGCGCAGATGGACATGATCGACGTCAACGAGACCCCCGACAAGTTCATCCCCCACGTGATCGCGACTGCGCACTCGCGCTTTCCCGTCATCGACAAGAACCGCGACGACGTCATCGGCATCCTGCTGGCCAAAGACCTGCTGCGCTATTACGCGGGCGAGGAGGAGTTCAACGTGCGGCACATGCTGAGGCCCGCGGTTTTCGTGCCCGAGTCCAAGCGCCTCAACGTGCTGCTGCGGGAGTTCCGCGCCAACCGCAATCACATGGCGATCGTGGTCGACGAGTACGGCGGCGTCGCGGGGCTGGTGACGATCGAGGACGTGCTCGAGCAGATCGTCGGCGACATCGAGGACGAGTACGACTTCGACGACTCCGAGGACAACATCGTCCAGGAGCAGGGCGGACTCTTCCGCGTGAAGGCCCGCACGGAGATCACGGACTTCAACCGGGCCTTCGGAACGGACTACTCCGACGCGGACTTCGATACCGTGGGCGGGCTGGTTCTGCACCGTTTCGGACGCCTGCCGCGGCGCGGCGAATCGATCACCATCGACGGCCTGCGCGTGCAGGTGCTCCGCGCCGACAGCCGCAGGCTGCACGTTCTCCAGGTGCACCGGCCGCCGGCCAAGGCTTGAGGGCGTTGCTGAAGTCGTCCCCCGCCTACCTGGCGGCCTGCGCGGCGGCAGGCGCGTTGACCGTCGCCGGTTTCGCGCCGCTATCGCTGTTTGCCCTGCCGATAGCCGCGCTCTGCGTCATGCTGATCGTGTGGCGCGCCACGACCCCGCGGAATGCGTTCCTCGGGGGTTTCGCCTTCGGCGCCGGGCTGTTCGGCGTCGGCGCGTCGTGGGTCTACGTCAGCCTGCACGATTTCGGCGCGATGCCCGCCCCTCTCGCGGGGACCGGCACCGTCGCCTACTGCGCGATTCTCTCGCTGTACCCGGCGGGCGCCGGCTGGTGCTTCGCCAGGCTGAAGGCCGATGACTGGGTCGCGCCCGTGCTTGCCTTTCCCGCCTTGTGGACGATCTTCGAGTGGTGGCGCGGCTGGATGTTCACCGGCGTCCCCTGGCTCGCGCTCGGCTACAGCCAAGTGGACTCCCCGCTCGCCGGCTTCGCGCCCTTGGTGGGTGTCTACGGCGTGTCGCTCGCGACCGTGCTCTGCGCGGGCCTCGCCGTCGTCATGATCGGCCGCCACGGCCGTGCGCGCGTCGCGGCGGGCATGGCCATGGTGTTCCTGGTCGGCCTGGGGCATTTCCTGAGGCAGGTCGAATGGACCTCGCCGAGGGGCGCGCCGTTGAAGGTGGCCCTCCTCCAGGGAAACATCTCCCAGGATCTCAAGTTCCAGGCGGCGCGCTATGCCGCCACGCTGGCGGTCTACAAGAAGCTGATCGAATCGAGCGACGCTAGGCTCATCGTGCTCCCTGAGACCGCGATCCCGCGCTTTCTCGACCTAGTCGATCCCCGCTACCTGGACGAGATCGCACAATGGGCGAGGATGCGCGGGGCCGATATCCTCCTGGGCGTGCCGATCCGCGAGCCGGGCGGCCGGTATTTCAACAGCGTGGTCAGCCTCGGCGCTTCGCCGATCCAGCGCTACGACAAGTCGCACCTCGTCCCCTTCGGCGAGTTCGTTCCCTGGGGATTCCACTGGATCGTGAACACGGTCGCGATACCGATGTCGGACTTCTCCCTGGGCAGGAAGGATCCGAAGCCGCTCGCGCTCGCGGGTCAACGCGTGGCGCCGAATATCTGCTGGGAGGACGCCTTCGGCGAGGAGATCATCCGCCAGCTGCCCGAGGCCACGCTGCTCGTCAACGTCTCGAACGTCGCCTGGTTCGGCGATTCGCTCGCCCCCGCCCAGCACTTGCAGATCTCCCGCATGCGCGCCATCGAGACCGGTCGCACCATGCTGCGCGCGACCAACACCGGGATGACCGCCATCGTCGGCCCGCACGGCGAGGTCCTTGCGCGGCTGCCCCAGTTCACCGAGGGCGTTCTTTCAGGCGAGGCGCAGGGCTACGCCGGCGCCACTCCGTACGTCGCGCTGGGCAACACCCCCGTCGTTCTCGCCTGTGTGGCGCTCATCAGCATCGCCGCCTTTCTCCGGCGCCGCGCCTTTCGTGCGCGCGGTGAAACTCGGTAAAATCCTCGGCGCCCATGCTCACCTTCCAGCAACTGATCCTTAAGCTGCAGGATTACTGGGGCGGCAAGGGCTGCGCCCTGCTCCAGCCCTACGACATGGAGATGGGTGCGGGGACCTTCCACACGGCGACGTTCCTGCGGGCGATCGGCCCGGAGCCCTGGCGCGCGGCGTACGTGCAGCCCTCGCGCCGCCCCAAGGACGGCCGCTACGGCGACAACCCCAACCGGCTGCAGCATTACTACCAGTACCAGGTCGTTCTGAAGCCTTCGCCCGACGACATCCAGGACCTGTACCTCGATTCTCTGCGCGCGCTCGGCTTCAACCTCAAGCAGCACGACGTGCGCTTCGTCGAGGACGACTGGGAATCTCCCACCCTCGGCGCCTGGGGCCTGGGGTGGGAAGTGTGGCTGGACGGCATGGAGATCACCCAGTTCACCTACTTCCAGCAGGTGGGCGGGCTCGACTGCAAGCCGGTGCTGGGCGAGATCACCTACGGACTGGAGCGCCTTGCGATGTACCTGCAGGGAAAGGAGAACGTCTTCGACCTCGAGTGGACTCCGGGAATCAGCTACGGCGACGTCTACCACCAGAACGAGGTCGAGCAGTCGAGATACAACTTCGAGGCGAGCGACGCCGCATGGCTGCTTCGCCAGTTCAACGACTACGAATCGCAGGCCAAGCGCCTCATCGAAGGGGGGCTGCCCCTTCCCGGCTACGAGATGGTGCTCAAGTGCTCGCACACCTTCAACCTGCTCGATGCGCGCGGCGCGATCTCGGTCACCGAGCGCGCGGCCTACATCGGTCGCGTGCGCGCTCTGGCGAAGCTCGTGGCTCAGGCCTACTACGATTCACGGGAGAAGCTCGGGTTTCCGATGCTCAAGTCCGTGCCCGCGCCTGGAAAGAGCGCGAAGAAGGCACGGGGCTGATCGATGGCACAGAAGAAGACGGCTCCTGCGGTCGATACACTGCTCGTCGAGTTGCTTACCGAGGAGCTTCCGCCAAAGGCATTGAAAGGTCTTAGCGAAACTTTCGCGCAAGCGCTGCTCAGCAATTTGAAGCAGCGCGGCTTGCTCGAGGAGGATAGCAAGGCACATGCATTCGCCACCCCCCGGCGGCTCGCCGCAAGCATCACCAACGTGCTGACCCAGGGCCTCGACAAGCCAGTCGAATCCACCGGACCGAGCGTTAAGGTCGGCCTCGATGCCGAGGGGAAACCCACCCAGGCGCTACTCGGCTTTGCTCGAAAGCAGGGCGTGGAAGTATCCCAACTTGGACGTCAAAGCACCTCCAAGGGCGACGTGTTCGTCTACCGAACTCTCGCCAGAGGTGGCTATCTGGACACAGGGTTGGAGTCGGATGTCCAGGACGCTGTCAGGAGACTTCCCATCCCGAAGATCATGCGCTGGGCAGACGGTGATGCGGAATTCGTGCGTCCAGTTCACGGCTTGGTGATGATGCATGGCAAGCGCACAGTCGCTGGCTCCGTGCTCGGTATCACCTCGAGCAACGTTACCGCTGGGCATAGATTCATGGGGTTAAGTTCGATCCGGTTGAACGATGCCGACGCTTACGAATCGCTCCTCCGAAAGAACAACGTCATCGCCGATTTTGCTGCGCGCCGCGCCGAGATCGACGAGCAGCTGCAAGCCGCAGCGAAGCGCCAGGGAGCGAGCCTCGGCGACTACGAGGAACTCCTCGACGAGGTGACAGCGCTGGTCGAGCTTCCTGCTGTATACGTATGCGGTTTTGACCGATCGTTTCTCGACATCCCGCAGGAGTGCCTGATCCTGACCATGCGTCAGCATCAGAAGTACTTCCCGCTGTTCGCCCGCGACGGAAAGCTGCTCCCCAAGTTCCTGGTTGTCTCCAACATGCGCGTCAAGGATCCGCGCGCGATCGTAAGCGGCAACGAGAGAGTCGTGCGTCCCCGGCTGGACGACGCACGCTTCTTTTTCGACCAGGACCGGAAGGTGCGGCTGGAGGAAAGGGTCCCGCAGCTCGCGAACGTGGTCTTCCACAACAAGCTCGGCAGCCAGCTCGAGCGGGTCGAGCGCATTCAGCTCCTCGCGGGACAGATCACCCGCGATCTGGGCGCCGACGCCGCGCTTTCCGAGCGCGCGGCCTGGCTGTCGAAGGCCGACCTGCTCACCGGAATGGTCGGCGAATTTCCCGAGCTCCAGGGAATCATGGGGCGCTACTACGCGCAGCACGACGGCGAGCCCGCACAGGTGGCCGACGCGGTCGAGCAGCACTACCGTCCGCGGTTCGCGGGCGACTTGCTCCCCGAGAACCCCGTTGCGGTGGCAGTCGCTCTCGCCGACAAGCTCTACTCGCTCGCTGGACTTTTCGGCGTCGGCCAGCAACCGACCGGCGAGAAGGATCCGTACGCGCTGCGCCGGGCGGCGCTGGGCGTTGTCCGGCTCCTCGTCGAGAAGAAGCTCGCGCTGCCGCTCGACAAGCTCGTAGGTGCCTCCTTCGGCACATTTCCCAAGCAAGCGGGGCTCGGCGACGCTCACACTGACCTTCAGATGTTTGTCCTCGAGCGCCTGCGCGGCTACCTCCGGGATGCCGGCTATAGCGCGAATGAAGTCGAGTCGGTACTGAGTATGAATCCGACACGCCTGGACCAGGTGCCGAGCCAGCTCGCCGCGGTGCGGGCATTCATGGACCTGCCCGAGGCGGCGAGCCTCGCCTCGGCCAACAAGCGCGTCGCGAACATATTGAGGCAGGCTGCCTCGAAAGGGGAGTCGTTCGGCAGCGCAGACCGGAATGCTCTCACGGAGAAGGCGGAGATCGCGTTGCTGGACTCGCTGAACTCGGCGTCGAGCAAAGCCGATGCCCTGTTCCAGCGCGGGGACTATGCCGGCTACCTCAAGGCCTTCTCGGTGCTCAAGCCTGCCGTGGACGCCTTCTTCGATTCCGTGATGGTCATGGTCGAGCAGGAATCGCTGCGCAGGAATCGGCTAGCGCTTCTCGCCGACCTCCGCGAGAAGATGAACCGCGTCGCCGACATTTCCAAGCTCGCGGTCGAGAAATGAAGCTCGTCGTCCTCGACCGCGACGGCGTCATCAACTACGACAGCGACAAGTTCGTCAAGAACTCGGACGAGTGGCGCCCGATCCCCGGCAGCCTCGAAGCGATCGCGCGGCTGACGCATTCGGGCTGGCGCGTGGTGGTCGCGACGAACCAGTCGGGGATCGGCCGCGGCCTGCTCGACATGGCGACACTGAACGCGATCCACGCCAAGATGCATCGCGCGGTGAACCAGGCGGGCGGACGCATCGAGGCGGTGTTCTACTGCCCCGACACGGACGAGTCGCAATCGCCCTGCCGCAAGCCCAATCCCGGGATGCTCCACGCGATCGCCGACCGGTTCAACGCGTCGCTCGCGGATGCGCCCTGCGTCGGCGACAGCCTGCGCGATCTCCAGGCCGCGGCGGCGGTCGGCGCGCGGCCGATACTGGTGCTCACCGGCAAGGGCAGGAAGACGCGCGCCGCGGGAAACCTTCCCGAGGGAACGGCGGTCTACCCCGACCTCGCCGCGGTGGCGCAGGCGCTGTGCCAATGATCGTCCTGCGCTCGATAGCCTTCGCGCTGGCGCAGATCCTGATCACACCGCCTTATTCCATCGTCGCCCTCGCCACCTTTCCTCTGCCGCGGCTTGCGCGCTACCGCGTGATCTCGGGCTGGTCGCACATCGTGATCTGGCTCGCAAGGCACCTGCTCGGCATCGAGTACCGCGTGATCGGCAGGGAGAACCTCCCCGACCGGCCGGCGGTGATCCTGTCCAAGCACCAGTCGGCCTGGGAGACGCTCGCCTTCCAGGTGATCTTCCCGCCGCAGGTGCTGGTGCTCAAGCGCGAGCTCCTGTGGATCCCTTTCTTCGGATGGGGCCTGGCTCTCGCGAGCCCGATCGCGATCAACCGAACGAGCGGCTCACGGGCGCTCAAGCGGATGGTCGAGCTCGGCTGCGAGCGTCTCGCCCAGGGCTTCTGGATCGCGATCTTCCCCGAAGGAACCCGGGTTCCGCCCGGGAGCAGGCGCAAGTATCATTCAGGAGGAGCCTGGCTCGCGGTGCAGTGCGGCGCGCCTGTCGTACCCGTGGCTCACAACGCGGGGCTGCTGTGGGGCCGCAACGCATTCCTCAAGCGGCCGGGTCGAGTGACGGTCGAAATCGGCGCACCCATCGACCCCCGCGCGCACACCGCGGACTCGCTGAATGCGGCGGTCGAGAACTGGATCGAGGGACGCATGCTCGCACTGTGTCCCTCCTGAACAAGGAGAGAAGTCGATGCGAATCCTGCACACCATGCTCCGCGTGGGCGACCTCGAGCGGTCCCTGCGCTTCTACACCGAGGTCCTCGGGATGAGGCTACTGCGCAGGAACGACTACCCGGAGGGCAAGTTCACGCTCGCCTTCGTCGGCTACGGCGAAGAAGCCAACACCGCCGTACTCGAGCTGACCTACAACTGGGGCGTGGGCAAGTACGAGCTGGGCAATGCCTACGGCCACATCGCGATCGCGGTCGACGACGCCTACAAGGCCTGTGAGGAAGTGAAGCGCCGGGGCGGAAAGGTCACGCGCGAGGCCGGCCCGATGAAGCACGGCACCACGGTGATCGCGTTCGTGGAGGACCCCGACGCGTACAAGATCGAGCTGATCCAGCGAAAGTAGCGGCGTTGCGGGCCGCGAGCGCCGCTCAGCGGAACATTCCCGGGGCGCCTGCGACGCGGTATTTGCGGATGTCGTTCTGCTGTCCTATGAGCGCCTTGGCGAGGTCGTCGAGCATGCTGTCGTTGACCTCGGGCGCCGGTACCGTCAGGTACTCCACCCCCAGCCCGAACATGTGCGTGGTCTGGAAATGCAGCTTCCCCTGCTCGTGATCGGCCTTGATGATGACGTCCGTGAGCACCGACGCGGGGACGATGAACTTGGCGCCGACGACGAACCCCTTTGCATTCTTCTTCTCCTCCTCGATGAACTTGACCTTGCTGAGCCAAAGCGCTTCGCGGATGCGCTGCATGGCCGGGGGCATGTCCTTCTCGGTCGTATAGGTGTCGGGCCCGGCCCATTTGATGAAGAAATGCACCGTGTCGAAGTACTCCTTGTCGCTGATCTTCTTCTTCCTGTAGTCGATGAACGATTCGGCGAAGGCCAGATTCCTGAAGTCGGTCACGCCGGGAATCGAGTACACCAGAGGGCTGGTCGGCTTGACGATGCCGAGCTGCTTGAGCAGCTCGTGGACGTACTGAAACGTCTGCTTCATCTTGTCTTCGACAAGCTTGAGCTTGTCTCCCTGCAGAGTCTGTTGTTGAATCTGCTGGGTCTTTACCAGGTCCGCCTGTTTTTTCAGGTCGTCAAGAAGCCCCATCGTCGTCCCCTGACAAAGCCTTGGCTTTCATTCGGCCATCTGTTCGCTATTTTGCCAGCCGCCGTACGCGGGGTCCAGTTCCTGCGCCGGCGAGTCGGTTGGCGATCGTGACAAACGCCGCAACGGCGAGCTCCTGCGCCCTCTTGCCCGCGTCGATGCCGAGCTCGGCGAGCTCGGTCGCGGAAATCACGCTCGCGAGCGTGTTTCTCAGCGTCTTCCGGCGCATCGAAAACGCCTGAGCCACGATACGGGAGAGGCCGCCTTCGCTGACGGCCGCGAGCTCCTCCGCCGGCCGGGGCGTGAGCCGCACCACGGCGGAATGGACCTTGGGCGCTGGACGGAAAGCCTGCGGCGGAACCTCGAAGAGCCGCTCGACGATGAAGCGGTACTGGAGCATCACCGACAGCCGCCCGTACTCCGGTTCCGAAGGCTTGGCCGTCATGCGATCGACAACCTCCTGCTGGAGCATGAAATGCAGATCCCGGCACCGGCTCGCCGCGGCCGCCGCGTGGAAAAGCAGGGGAGTCGAGATGTTGTACGGCAGATTGCCCACGATTCTGAGCGGTCCCGGCAAGGCTGCGAAATCGAACTCCAGGGCGTCGGCCTCGTGAACGGTCAACCGGCCGGCGTGGCGTTCGCGCAGCCGCGCGCTCAGATCGCGGTCTATCTCGACGACATCGAGGTGTCCGAGGCGTGCGAGCAGAGGAACGGTCAGCGCCCCGAGGCCCGGTCCGATTTCGACGACATGATCCCCCGGCCGCGGATCGATGGCGGCGATGATGCGCTCGACGACCTCCGCGTCGACGAGAAAATGCTGGCCGAACCTCTTCCGCGGGACGTGCCGGCGGGTCGCCACGGCAGCGCTAGCGAGCCGCCTGGGCTCTGGTCCGGGCCATATCCATCGCGGTCTCGACGGCCTCGATGAGGCTGTCGGCGCGTGCGCGTCCGGTGCCGGCGATGTCGACGGCGGTACCATGATCGACCGAGGTGCGGATGATTGGCAGTCCCAGGGTGATGTTGACGCCCCTCCCGAAGCTCGCGTACTTGAGCACGGGCAATCCCTGGTCGTGGTACATCGCGAGCGCGCAGTCGGCGCCCGCGAGCCGCTCCGGGACGAAGAGGGTGTCCGCAGGCAGGGGCCCTTCGAGTCGCATGCCCTCGGCGCGCAGCTTCTCGAGGACGGGACCGATCACATCGATCTCCTCCCGCCCGAAATAGCCGCCTTCGCCGGAGTGCGGATTCAGACCCGCGACCAGGATCCGCGGGGCGGCGACGCCGAAGTGACGCGTCAGGCCGGCGTGGATGATCCGAACCGTCCGCTCCAGGCGCTCGCTTGTCAGCTCGCGCGGAACGTCCTTCAGCGCAAGATGGGTCGTTGCGAGCGCGACGCGCAGCCCTCCGCCCGCGAGCATCATCACCACGTGCGGGGTGCCCGTGCGCTCGGCAAGGTACTCCGTATGGCCGACGAAGGCGATGCCGCCGTCGTTGATGACGCCCTTGTGCACCGGCGCGGTGACGACCGCGGAAAATTCACCCGCCCTGCATCCATCGACCGCGCGGTCGAGAAGCGAGATCACATATTGGGCGCTGCGAGCGTCCAGCTCACCCGCCTTGCAGGCGTAGGAAAGGGGAAGGTGCAAGCACGCAATGGAACCGGGTCCCGCGGGTGTGCCGGGCTCGCGCAGCCTCACGTGCATCCCGAGCTGCCGCGCGCGCGCCTCGAGCACCTCTCGGTCGCCGAGCACGACCGTGCGAGCGGCGATCGGGCTCTTCGCGAGCGCAAGGCAGATGTCCGGACCAATGCCGGCCGGCTCGCCGGAGGTCACGGCTACCGGTGCAAGGCCTCCCGCACCCGAGGACCGGGCTCGCCCGCGCGCGATCCCTGATTCCAGGCGCGCGCTCATCGTTCGTCGAGGCGCGTCTCGACGTAGGCGCGGTCGCGGAGCTGGCGCAGCCACTCCTGGTAGGCCTCGTCGCCCTTTCTGTCGAGCAGCGCCTTGCGCGCCTCGATGCGCTTGCGGTCCGTGGACACGTCCGCGGTGCGCCGCTCGAGCACCTGGATGAGGTGCCAGCCGAAAGGAGTCTTGACGGGCTGGCTGACCTCCATGATCTTCAGCTCCGAGAAGGCGTGCTCGAACTCCGGCACTGTATCTCCGGGATAAAGCCAGCCCAGGTCCCCGCCCCGCGAAGCAGAGCCGTCGTCCGAATTCAGCCGGGCGAGCTCGGCGAAGTTCACGCCGTTTATGATGCGCTCGCGCAGTCCGAGGAGCTTTCTCTTGGCCTCGTCCTCCGAAACCAGATCGTTGGTGCGCACGAGTATGTGGCGGACGTGCGCCTGCTCGACGAGAAGGGGCGCGTCCGCTCCGCGCACCTCCAGGAGCTTGATGACGTGAAAGCCCGCGGGGCTGCGAAACGCCCCGCTCACCCCCCCGGGGCCGAGTCCGGACAGCGCCTCGACGAACAGCTCCGGAAGGCGCTGCCGGCTGCGCCAGCCGATGACACCGCCTTGAAGGGCGTCCGGCGCGTCGGAGTAGGTTGCCGCGATCTGGGCGAAGTCTGCTCCTTCCTTGAGCCGCTTGACCACTTCTTCGGCGCGTGCGCGCTTCGCTTCCACCTGCGCCGGAGTTGCCTGCTCGGGCACCCGGATGAGTACGTGGGCAACGTTGTACTCGACACCGACCTCCTTTCTCTCGCTTTGCTGCTCGATGAGGTTGTCGATCTCGCCTTCGCTGACGGTGAGCTTGCTGGTGACTTCGCGATCCCGGAGGCGCGAAAGCAGGATCTCGTTGCGCAGCTCCTCCCTGAACTTGTCGAACGGTATGGAATCGCTCTCGAGGCGTTGTCTGAATTCCGTAAGGGACAGCTTGTTGTTCTCGGCGACGCGGTTCACGGTACGGTCGAGTTCGAGGTCATCGACCCGCATGCCGGTCTCTTTTGCATATTGCAGCTGCACCTTCTCCATGATGAGGCGATCGAGGACCTGATGCTCGATGTCGGAGCGGTCGATGCTCGAGCTACCTCTGCGCTGTAGCTCCTTCTGTACCCGGGCGATGCGGTCGGAAAGCTCGTACTGCGTGATGACCTCCTTGTTGACGACGGCGACGATGCGGTCGAGCAGGTCGATGCGGCTGGTCGCGGCCTGATTCGGGCGCGCGCCTTGCGCGAGCGCCGTGCCGCTCGCGAGGAGGGCGGTCAGGGTCAGGGCCAGTCTCATGGTCGGTTCCGCCGTCAATTGTAGAGGTCTACCGGGGCGTCGGGCTTGCCCTCAGGGCCAGGGCCGTTGATCTGCTGGTAGCCGGGCACGCTGCGCTTCAACGCCTCGAGCGGGTTCGACCCCAGGCGCGAGAATCCGTTCAGCTCGAGCTGGATGAACAGGCTCGAAGACGTGGTGGTCGCGGTGAGTGCGAATTTCTGCAGGATCAGGCGCGTCGTCCAGCAGCCTTCAGCGTACTCCAGCCCCCCTATGGTCTCGATGATCTTGCTGTCCTGAAGCGAGTAGTTGAACCGTCCGACCGCATACCACTTCCCGAGAAGCGGCCACTGGGCCGAGAAGTCGATCTGCTTGGTCGGGCCGTTCTGCGTGATGTCTCCGCTCAGGTACCGATAGCTGAGGTTGAGCGTCCTCAGGCTCTCGGGACGGTATCGCGCCACCAGCGTCAGGCGCTCGGTGCGAAAATCGCGCTGGTCGTATTCCGTGCCCGCGTCCATGGACCAGGCGGGAGACAGACGCCCCGAAAGCGCTGCGAGCAGATTCGAAGCCTTGTAGGTCCGCGGGACATCCGTCGGGTTGAGCGTCACCTGCTGGTCCTTGAAGTAGTAGCGCTGCCCGAGCGTGCCGCGCATCACTTCCTGGCCGTTGGAGGGCAGCAGCAGGCGCGAGGTCACCGCGGCGGTGAGCTGGTTGGCGTCGTTGATGCGATCGCCCCCCGTGAAGCTGTTCTCGGAGAAGATCTGCGCGTAATTGAAGTCCGCGATGGCCGTGTCGAAAAGCGGTATCTGGTTCTGATTGCGAAACGGGACGTAGACGTAGAACAGCCGGGGCTCCAGTGTCTGCGTGACCGTCTGTCCGAATGCCTGCGTTTCCTTCTCGTAGATCAGGCCGCTGTCCAGGCTGTAGAGGGGCAGCGCGCGGCCGATCGTGCGCGGCACCGGTTCGCCACCGTTGGCGGGCGCGGGACCGGGCCGCACCGTCGTGGAGGCGGCCGTGTTCTGATCGAGCGAGTAGTAGGTCGCGCTATAGCTCACCTTCGGTGTAATGAAATACTGCGGAGCCATCACCGGATAGCTGACAGTCGGGAAAACGGTGGTGCGCTTCGAGGTGACGAGCGTGGGGTGGCTGAAGCTCACGAACTCCTCGGCGGACCGGAAGTCGAAGCCGGCGATGTCCTGGCGCAGGGTCGTCAGCGTGAGCTGCGGCGTGCGCCCGTAGGGAGGGACGATCGGGTTCTCCGGATCCTGCAGGACCTGGAAGGTCTGGATGCGGGCGGTCGTCGAATAGTTGCCGGATCCCCACCAGTTCCCGTTGTAGGTGGCGAAGCCCTCGCGCGGCAGCGTCGTCTGCGAGGTCAGATTGATGCGGGTCGACAGGTCGCGGAAGTAGTTGTCGTCCGAGACCTTGTTCAGGTTCAGCCCGCCCACCAGCTTGCTCTCGCGGTTGTACGAACCGAGAAAGCTGATGAAGGACCGGCTTTCGTTGAGCGTGCGGTCGTTGGGAAGCTGCTCCGCGTCGAGCTGGGTCGTGTAGTTCTTCTCCATGTAGCGCGCCTGCTCGACGAGCTGAGTTCCGCGCTTTTGCAGGTAGCGCGGCGTGAGCGTCGCATCATAGTTGGGCGCGAGGTTCAGATAGTACGGAATGCCGACCTCGAGCCCGCTCTTGCCGGAAATCGTCGTCTGGGGCGGGAGAAATCCGGATTTGCGCTCGTTGTTGAGCGAGAAGCTCATCGCCGGCGCTGAAATGACGTGCACCCCTTCGAAATAGAGGCTTCCGCCGTGGGCCGTGCCGACCGAGCGGGTAAAGTCGAGATCCAGCTCGTCGGCGCGGACATACCAGCCATCGTCGCCCGGCTTGCAGGAAGTAAACAGGCCGTTCTTGATCCGGTACCGGTCCTCGCCCAGGATCTCCAGGCTCTCGGCCTGTCCGCGGCCCGAGACGGGCGCCTGGTTGGGTCGGGGTCGCGGGGCGAGCGTAAACTCGGGCTTCTCGATCGTCCCGGTCGAATCCTTCAGCGAGTACCTCAGGCTGGGGCCGCGCAGGCTGTCGGCGCCCTGCTGGAGGCGAACGTCGCCTTTCGCCTGCACCTGCTCCGTGTCCTCGGAGTAGCTCAGGGAGTCCGCGCGGATCGACAGGTCGCCGCGACGAAGGAACGCGTTGCCCTGCGCGCTGGTTTCTCCGCCCGAGGCGCCTTCGATACGGTCCGCTTCCAGCGTCGTCGGAGCGTTGGGGTCGGGCTTCACCCGCTCCTGCCGGGGCGCCTGCAGTCCTCTGCCTTGTCCTGACGCCTGCGCGGAGCACAGCAGCGCGAGTGCCAGCGCCAAGAAGCGGGCAGGAAGAAAACGCATATCGCGGAGCGATTGGAGAATGGGCTGACGGACCGAGTGCTAAAATCGCACAAATCAGAGGTGAAGGCAATTCTTTGTTTCCGGAGGAGTTTTGGACCGCGCTGAGCAATTGCGGCGATGGCTGAACGCGACGCTCGGCGAGGAGCCCCGCATCGCTCCGGCATCGGACGACGCGAGTTTCCGGCGCTATTTCCGCGTCCGCCTGGGGAGCTTGCGGACCTCGCTCATCGCCATGGACGCTCCGCCCGAGAAGGAAAGCTGCGAGCGGTTCGTGAGAGTGGCGCGCCTTTTCTCCGCGGCCGGCGTGCATGTTCCGGCGATCCATGCGCAGGACATCGCTCAGGGATTCCTGCTGCTCTCGGACCTGGGCGACACGACCTATTTGAGCGTCCTTGATGCACGCAGCGCCAGCGTGCTCTACGGGCATGCCCTCGACGCCCTCGTACGGATCCAGCTGGCGACCCGCCCCGGAGAGTTGCCCGATTACGACCGCGGATTGCTCGAGCGGGAAATGCGCCTGTTTCCCGATTGGTACGTCGCGCGCCAGCTTGGCCGAACCCTCTCCGCCGCCCAGGCGGAAAGCCTCGAGAGGGCGTTTGCGGCGATTCTCGCGAACAATCTTGCGCAGCCGCGCGTATTCGTGCACCGCGACTATCACTCGCGCAACCTCATGGTCTCGGAACCCTGTCCCGGCATTCTCGATTTTCAGGACGCGGTGTGCGGCCCGATCACCTACGATCTGGTCTCGCTCTTGCGCGACGCCTACATCGCCTGGGAGGAGGAGCGCGTCATAGACTGGGCGGTGCGGTATTGGGAGAGAGCCCGCGCCGCCAACCTGCCCGTCCCGCCGGACTTTGCCGATTTCTACCGCGACTTCGAATGGATGGGTGCCCAGCGGCAGCTCAAGGTGCTGGGCATCTTCGCGCGGCTGTCCCTGAGAGACGGAAAGGACGGCTACCTGAAGGATCAGCCTCGCATCATGGGCTACCTGAAGCGCACCTGCGAGCGCTACCGCGAGCTCGCCCCGCTCGCGCTGCTGCTCGACGAGCTCGACGCGACGGAGAGGCGCGTCGGCTACACCTTCTGAGGTCGAACGTGAAAGCGATGATACTCGCGGCCGGGCGGGGCGAGCGCATGAGGCCTCTGTCGGACGCGCTGCCCAAGTGTCTTCTCAACGTGCGCGGGAGACCGCTGATCGCCTGGCTCATCGACGCCCTGGCGTGCGCGGGCGTGCGCGAGATCGTGATCAACCACGCGCACCTCGGCCACATGATCGAGGCCGCGCTCGGCGACGGCGGCCGCTTCGGCGTGGCGGTCCGCTACTCCCCGGAGCGCGAGGCTCTCGAGACCGCGGGAGGCATCGCCAATGCGCTTCCACTGCTCGGCGAAGCGCCGTTTCTCGCCGTAAACGGCGACATCTTCTGTGATTTTGATTTCTCCCGCCTCGTGGCGCTCGCTCCCGGCGAGGCGCACGCTCACCTCGTGCTGGTGCCCAACCCCGAGCATCACCCGCGCGGGGACTTCTGCTTGCGCGGATCGCAGGTCTGCGACGCGGGAGAGCCGAAATGGACTTTCGGCGGCATCGGGCTCTACCGTCCCGAGCTCTTCTCCGGAGTGAAACGCGGCTCCAAGGGACAGCTCGCGACGCTGCTGCGCGCGGCGATGCCGCGCGGCCTGGTCACCGGCGAATTGCATCGCGGCGAGTGGCACGACGTGGGCACGCCGAAGCGGCTCGCCGAGCTGAACGAACCGGCTTGATCGGTCTGCCGAAGCGGACGACAATTCGCGAATGGACACGGCGAACGTTCTCTCGCGCTGCGCGGAGCGCCGCCACGCCCTGCAACTGCGCATGGGCCGGGGCGTGGCTCTCATACCGACGGCTCCTGCGCGCGTGCGCAATCGCGACAGCGAATACCTTTATCGTTTCGACAGCTACTTCTACTACCTCACCCGATTCACCGAGCCCGAGGCGGTGCTGGTGCTCACCGCCGGCGAGGCGCCCAAATCGGTCCTCTTCTGCCGCAAGCGCGATCCAGCGCGCGAGCTCTGGGACGGCGTGCGCAGCGGCCCGGAGGGGGCCAAGGCCGCGCTGGGAATCGACGAGGCCTTCCCGATCGAGATGCTCGACGAGCAGATACCAAAGCTTCTCGCCGATCAGCCGGTGCTGCACTACGCGCCCGGAGCCGACGCGGCCTGGGACGCACGGATCATGGGCTGGCTGAACCAGGTACGCGCGCAGGGGCGCGCCGGCGTCGCCGCTCCGGCCGAGATCCGCGACTTGCGCACGGTGCTCGACGAAATGCGACTGGTCAAGGACGACGGCGAGCTCGCGGTGATGCGTCGCGCGGCGGCGATCTCCGCCGCCGCGCACGAACGGGCCATGCGCGCGGCGCGCCCGGGAAGAAGCGAGTACGAGATCGAGGCCGAGCTGCTGTACGAGTTTCGGCGCCGCGGCTCACAGTACCCGGCCTACACGCCGATCGTCGCCGGAGGCGCCAACGCCTGCATCCTGCACTATCGCGAGAACAGCGCGCGCCTTACAGACGGCGATCTGCTCCTGGTCGACGCGGGGTGCGAGCTCGACGGCTACGCCTCGGATGTGACCCGCACCTTCCCCGTCAACGGCAGGTTCAGCGGGCCGCAAAAGGACGTCTACGAGCTGGTGCTCGCGGCGCAGGCCGCGGCGATCGCGGCGGTGGGAGCCGGGGCTCGATGGGACGAGCCGCACAACGCTGCCGTGAGGATCCTCGCCCGCGGTTTCATCGATCTCGGCCTTTGCGCCGGGACCGTCGAGGAGGTGATTTCGACCGAGGACTACCGCCGCTTCTACATGCACCGCACGGGGCATTGGCTGGGGCTGGACGTTCACGACGCCGGAGAATACAAGGCGGGCGGCGAATGGCGCCGCCTCGAGCCCGGGATGACGCTCACCGTCGAGCCGGGGTGCTACATCCGCCCGGCGGAGAAGGTCCCCGAGGCGTTGTGGAACATCGGTGTGCGCATCGAAGACGACGTCGCCGTGACGGCGACCGGATGCGAGGTGCTCACGGCCGCCGCGCCGAAATCGGTGGGCGACATCGAGGCGCTCGTTGGGCGCGGGTGAGCAGCCCGAAGTCGACCTGGCCGAGGTCGACGTGGCAATAGTCGGCGGCGGGCCTGTCGGCTCGGCGCTAGCGAGCGCCCTGTCGGGGAGCACCGTGTCGTTCGCGCGGATCGCTGGCGAAACCGGAGTTGCTGACCGCCCGATCGTCCTGTCGCACGGCAGTCGGCTCATCCTCGAGCGCCTCGACGCCTGGGAAGCCGTGGCGAGCACGCCCATTCGCACCATCCACATCTCCCAGCAGGGATTCGGCAGGACGGTGATGCGCTCCTCCGACTACGGGCTTCCCGCCCTCGGGTACGTCGTCGCTTACTCGGAGTTGGTCGCGCACCTTGCGGCCCGCACTCCCGCCCTTCCCAAAGCCTTGACCAGGTGGGAGCATTCGGACGGCGGAGTCGTCCTCCATCTCTCGGGCGCCGCAGGCGAGGCGCGCATGAGAGCGCGGCTGCTTGTGCTCGCCGACGGCGGCTCAAATCGCGACGCCGACCGCGTCGTCGACTATCGGCAGCGCGCCATCGTCGCCGAGGTCGTGGCCGGGCATCTTTCCGCGGGCACTGCCTGGGAGCGCTTCACTGCCGAAGGGCCGCTCGCCTTGCTTCCGTTCCGGGATCGACACGCCCTGGTGTGGAGCGTGAGCCCGGGGACAGCCGAGTCCCTTTACGGGCTTCCCGAGCGTGAGTTCCTCGCGCGGCTGAGCGGGGCCTTCGGCGGCAGACTCGGAGAATTCCGCTCCTCCGGTCCCCGCGCGAGCTTTCCGCTGTCTCTGCGCCGCGGCGCGGTACGCCCCTCGCCCCGAGTCGTCGCCATAGGCAATGCCGCGCAGGTACTGCACCCGGTCGCCGGGCAGGGACTGAACCTCGGTCTGCGCGACGCGTGGGAATTGGCTCGGATGTTGCTTGATGTCGCTCCGGAGGAAGTGGGTGCGCAACGCTTTCTCGCCCGCTATGCGCGCGGACGCTGGCTCGACCGCCACGCCGGAATCGGGTTCACCGATTTTCTGGTCAGAATGTTCTCAAACTCGCTGCCGCCGCTCGCCGTGGCGCGCGGCGCGGGCCTCGCGCTGCTCGACCTTCTGCCGCCCGCCAGGCATTTTCTCGCCCGCCGCATGATTTTCGGGGCGCGCGCGCTGCCCTGAAGCGCGTCAGGCGCCGGGCATCCGCGCGCAGTCTCCGCGCGGAAAAATCGAGCGCGCGAAGCGCGGAAACCCTTCCCTTGACGCTGGCGTTTAGGTATAGAATTGCGCTCCCTCGAAAAACTTCCGTGAACGTCGATGCGAATCGGTTCGCACACGCTGCGAAATAATCTTTTCGTTGCCCCGATGGCCGGCGTCACGGACCGCCCGTTCCGTCAGCTGTGCAAGCAGTTCGGCGCAGGCCTCGCCGTGTCGGAGATGGTGGCATCAAACTCGCTCCTCTGGGGCAGCGAGAAGACGCGGAGGCGCGCCAACCACGACGGCGAAGTCGAGCCGATCTCGGTGCAGATCGCCGGCGCCGACCCGGCGATGATGGCCGATGCCGCGCGCTACAACGTGGAGCAGGGCGCCCAGATCATAGACATCAACATGGGCTGTCCGGCGAAGAAGGTGTGCAACACCTTGGCCGGCTCCGCGCTGCTGAAGGATGAGCCGCTCGTCGGACAGATACTCGAATCCGTGGTCAGCGCCGTCGATGTGCCGGTGACGCTTAAGTTCCGCACCGGCTGGGACACGTCCAGCAAGAATGCGCTCACAGTTGCGAGGATCGCAGAGGAGAGCGGAGTGCAGCTGCTGTCGCTGCACGGCCGCACGCGCGCCTGCGGGTTCTCCGGCCACGCGGAATACGACACCATCCGCGAGGTGAAGCGGGCTACGCGCCTGCCCGTCGTGGCGAACGGTGACATCAACACCCCCGAGGACGCGAGGCACGTCCTCGAATACACCGGCGCCGACGGAGTGATGATCGGGCGTGCGGCGCAAGGACGCCCCTGGATCTTCCGCGAGATCGGACACTATCTCGCCACCGGCGAGAAGCTTCCTCTACCGCTGGTCTCGGACATTCACGTGGTGCTGATCGCGCATCTGAACGACCTGTACTCCTTCTACGGCAGGGAGCGCGGAGTCAAGGTCGCGCGCAAGCACATCTCGTGGTACACGAAGGGGCTCGCCGGCTCGGCGAGCTTCCGGCACCGCATGAATCAGCTGGAGAGCTGCGAGGAGCAACTCGACGCGGTTAACGGATTCTTTGAACGGCTCGGACGCGAGGACTCGCGCCTGCGCTACGAGCTGGAGCTGGCGGCATGAAGCAGACGAGCGAGATCGCGGACAGCGTGCGCCGTTCTCTGGAACGCTATTTCAAGGACCTCGACGGGGCGAAGCCGCGCGCCATCTACGACATGGTGCTCAAGAATGTCGAGCGCCCGATGCTCGAGATTGTTCTCGATCGCGCCGCGGGCAACCAGTCCGTGGCGGCCGAGATGCTCGGGATCAACCGCAACACGCTGCGAAAGAAGATCCAGTCGCATAAGATAAGAATGTGACCCACATCCGGACGGCGCTGATCAGCGTTTCCGACAAGACCGGCCTCGCCGAACTGGCCCGGGGGCTGGCGCGGTTCAAGATCAAGATCCTCTCTACCGGCGGTACCGCGAAGCACCTCGCGGCACAAGGCGCGCAGGTCACGGAGGTCTCCGACTACACCGGATTCCCCGAGATGCTCGACGGGCGGGTCAAGACACTGCACCCGCGCCTTCACGCGGGCATACTCGCCAGGCGCGACTCGCCGGAACACCTGGCTGAGCTCCGGGCCGCGGGCATCGAGCCCATCGATCTCGTCGTCGTCAACCTCTACCCGTTCGCGCAGACGGTCGCGAGGCCTGGAGCGACGCTCGCCGAAGCGATCGAGAACATCGACGTCGGCGGACCGAGCATGTTGCGCGCCGCGGCCAAGAACTACGCGGGCGTCGCGGTCGTCACCGATCCGTCCGACTACCCGAAGCTGCTGGCGGAAATAGACCGGCGCGGGGGAGAGCTGGGCGATGACACGCGCTTTGCGCTGGCGCGGAAGGCGTTCGCTCACAGCGCCGCCTACGACGCCGCGATAAGCAACTACCTCACCGCGCTCGTCCCGGACGGCGGGCGCAGCGCTTTTCCCGGGAAGCTCACCTTGCAGTTCGACAAGCTCCAGGACCTTCGCTACGGCGAGAACCCCCACCAGGCGGCCGCGTTCTATAGGGACGCGAGCCCCGTTCGGGGCGGACTCGCCGGCGGAACCCAGCTCCAGGGCAAGGAGCTGTCCTTCAACAACATCGCCGACGCCGACGCGGCGTGGGAGTGCGTGAAGAGCTTCGACGAACCGGCCTGCGTGATCATCAAGCATGCCAACCCCTGCGGCGCGGCGATAGGCAGCTCCGAGCGCGATGCGTACGACCGCGCCTTCGCTACCGACCCGACTTCCGCTTTCGGAGGCGTCGTCGCCTTCAACCGCGGGCTGGACGCGGCGACAGCGGAGGCCGTGTGCCGGCCTTTCGTCGAGGTCGTGATCGCACCGGAGTTCGAAGCCGGCGCGCGAGCCGTACTCGCGGGCAAGCCGAACGTGCGCGTGCTCGCCGTAGAGGCGGTGCGCGCCGCGCAGACCTACGACTTCAAGCGCGTCGGGGGAGGAGTCCTCGTTCAGACTCCGGACGATCACGCGCTGACGGCCCGGGACCTGCGCACAGTCACGCGCTCGAAACCGTCACCGGCCCAGCTTGCCGATCTGCTCTTCGCCTGGCGCGTCGCGAAATACGTCAAGTCGAACGCCATCGTCTTCTGCAAGGACGGTCGCACCTTGGGCATCGGCGCGGGGCAGATGAGCCGCGTCGACGCGGCCCGAGTTGCCGACTTCAAGGCCAAGGAAGCGGGACTGACCCTCGCGGGCTCGGTCGTGGCCTCCGACGCCTTCTTTCCCTTTCGCGACGGGATCGATGTGGTCGCGCGCGCCGGGGCTGCGGCCGTGATCCAACCCGGCGGAAGCATGCGCGACAACGAGGTCATCGCGGCCGCGGACGAGCTCGGTCTCGCCATGGTGTTCACGGGCGTGCGGCATTTCCGCCACTGATGAAGCTGCTCGTCGTCGGCTCGGGAGGAAGAGAGCACGCGATCGCCTGGCGTCTCGCCCAGAGTCCGCGCGTGCAGAAGGTCTTCGTCGCGCCGGGAAACGGCGGGACCGCCCGCGAGAACGGCCTCGAGAACGTCGCGATATCCGAAATCGGCGAGCTTGCCGACTTCGCGCTCGCCGAAGCAATCTATCTGACCGTCGTGGGCCCCGAGGCTCCGCTCGCGGAAGGCATCGTGGATGTGTTCCGATCCAGGGGCTTGAGGATTTTCGGCCCGACCCGTGCCTGTGCGCAGCTCGAGAGCTCAAAGCAGTTCGCCAAGGAATTCATGTCCCGACACCGGATACCCACCGCTGCGTTCGCGAGCTTCGGCGATGCGCGCGGCGCGCACGCCTATATCGACGCAAAGGGCGCTCCTATCGTCGTCAAGGCCGATGGCCTCGCCGCCGGCAAGGGCGTCGTGGTCGCGGCAAGCAAGGACGAGGCGCACCACGCGATCGACCGGATCCTGGTCGAGCGCAGCATGGGGCCTGCCGGCAATCGCGTCGTAATCGAGGAATGCCTCGAGGGCGAGGAGGCGAGCTTCATCGTTCTCGCCGACGGTGCGCATGTCCTGCCCCTCGCCACGAGCCAGGACCACAAGCGCCTCCGGGACGGCGACGAGGGTCCCAATACCGGCGGCATGGGCGCGTATTCACCGGCGCCGGTCGTGACGCCCGAGCTCCACGCGCGCGTCGTGCGCGAGGTCATCCAGCCGGTGCTCAAGGGAATGGCCGAGGAAGGCCACCCCTACAGCGGGTTTCTCTATGCGGGCCTGATGATCGATGGGGCCGGCAGGGCACGCGTCCTGGAATTCAACTGCCGCCTCGGCGATCCGGAGACGCAGCCCATTCTGCTGCGGCTGAAGAGCGACTTGTTCGAGCTTGTCGACGGGGCGGTCGAAGGGAAGCTCGACCGGCTCAAGGCGGAGTGGGACCGGCGCCCTGCCCTGGGCGTTGTGATCGCGGCCTCCGGCTATCCCGACTCTCCCAAGAAGGGCGACGCGGTGACCGGTCTGTCCGCGGCCGAGGACGACCTGCGGGTATTTCACTCGGGGACCGTGATCAGGAACGGGACACTGGTGACCAGCGGCGGGCGTGTGCTCTGCGTCACCGCGCTAGGCGACACGATCCGCATGGCACAGCGCCGCGCCTACGAAGCGGTCGAGCGCATCCGCTTCGAGGGCATGCAGTACCGGCGCGACATCGGCCATCGTGCCCTGTCCCCCAAGCGATGAACCCGGCAGCGGTCAGCGACTATCTCGTCGGGCTCCAGGACCGCATCGTGGGCGAGCTGGAGCGCGTCGACGGCGGGCGCTTCCGCAGGGATCGCTGGGAGCGCGCCGAGGGCGGGGGAGGCGAAACCCGGGTCATCGAGGAGGGAAACCTGTTCGAGCGCGGCGGCGTGAATTTCTCGCGCGTGCGTGGCGAGCGCCTGCCCGCCAGCGCGAGCGCCGAGCGCCCGGGGCTCGCGGGGCGAAGCTTCGAGGCGATGGGCGTGTCTCTGGTGCTGCATCCGCGCAACCCCTTCGTGCCCACCGTGCACATGAACGTGCGCTTCCTCACGGCGAGCAAGCCCGCGAGCGAGCCGATCTGGTGGTTCGGAGGCGGAATGGACCTCACTCCCTGCTACGGCTTCGAGGAGGACGCGCGCCATTTCCACCGCGCCTGCGAGCGGGCGCTCGCGGCGTTCGGTCCGGAATGCTATGCCCGCTTCAAGCGGTGGTGCGACGAATACTTCTTTCTCAGGCACCGCGGCGAGCCGCGAGGCATCGGCGGAATATTCTTCGACGACGTGAGCGACGGCGGCTTCGATCGCTGCTTCGGGCTCATTAGGAGCGTCGGCGACCAGTTCCTGCCCGCCTACCTGCCGGTGGTCGAGCGCCGCAGGAGCCTTCCGTACGGCGAGCGCGAGCGGGATTTCCAGGCCTACCGCCGGGGACGCTACGTCGAGTTCAATCTCGTCTATGATCGCGGCACGCTGTTCGGCCTGCAGTCGGGCGGCCGGGCCGAGTCCATACTCACGTCGCTGCCGCCCACCGTGAAGTGGCGCTACGACTGGAAGCCCGACCCCTCGACCGAGGAAGCACGCCTCTACCGCGACTTCCTGCGTCCCAGGGACTGGCTCGGCGAACAGGCTTGAGAGAGGAGAAACATGGAGACACGCAAGCTGGGCAAGACCGGACCCGAGGTTCCCGCAATGGGCCTGGGCTGCATGGGCATGACCGGGATCTACGGCGAGCCGAACGAGGCCGAGTCGATCGCAACCATTCACCGCGCCATCGATCTGGGAGTCAACCTGATCGTGACCTCCGACGCCTACGGGGCGGGGACCAACGAAGAGCTGGTAGGGCGGGCGATCAAGGGCAGGCGCGACCGCGTGCTGCTCGCGACGAAATTCGGCAACTTGGGGCTCTCCGGGTTCAAGCTCCCCGAGGGCCTCTCGGCGGGGCACCCCGCCTACGTGCCCCAGGCCTGCGAGGCTTCGCTGAAACGGCTGGGCGTAGACGTGATCGATATCTACGGCCTGCACCGCGTCGACCCCAAGGTGCCCATCGAGGACACCGTAGGCGCGATGAAGAGGCTCGTCGAGCAGGGCAAGGTGCGGCACCTGGCGCTATCCGAAGCCGGCGCCCAGACGCTGCGGCGTGCGCACAAGGTGCACCCCCTCGCCGCGCTTGAGACCGAGTACTCGCTCTGGTCCCGCGACGTCGAGAAGGACATCCTGCCGGCGTGCCGCGAGCTCGGGATCGCGTTCATGGCGTACTCGCCCCTGGGCCGCGGATTTCTCACCGCGACGATCAAGACGCTCGACGCGCTTCGGGAAAAGGACCGGCGTCGCGATCATCCGCGCTTCAACCCCGACAATCTCGAGCGCAATGTCGCGCTATTGCAGCCGATCGAGTCGATCGCCGCGGCACACAAGGTGACGCCGGCCCAGGTCGCGCTCGCCTGGGTGCTTGCTCAAGGGAAGGACATCGTCCCCATTCCGGGGACGAAGCGCCGCGCCTACCTGGAGCAGAACGCCGCGGCGGCCGGGGTCGCGCTCGCCCCCGCCGAGCTCGCCCAGCTCGCGAAGGCGTTTCCCGCGGGGGCCGCTTCCGGAACCCGCTATCCCGAAAAGCAGCTCGCGGGACTGGGTATCTGACGCCTAGTCCGGCGGACGCTGCGCAAGGTCTGCGCTCGCCCTGAAATGCCGGTCCGCATCCGCCCTGCGTCCTAGCCGCTCGTGGAGTCTCGCGAGCGCAATGTGCGCGGGCTGGCTCGGTCGCGTCGCCAGGCTTGCTTCCAGGTAGCTCTGGGCCTTTCCCCACAGCTCGCGCTGCACGCAAAGCCTCCCGAGTGTGAGCAGCAGCTCGGCCTCGCCAGGCCGCTCCTTCAGCCATCTCTCCGCGCGCTCGAGCCGCTCGAGCGCGTCCTTGTCGACGCATTCGCCGTACAGGAGCGCGAGCCCTCCGTCCCATCCGCGCTCGAGGGCGTCCTCGATGATGCGGTGGGCCCTGCGGCAATCCCCGAGCTGCATGAGGGCGCGCGCGGCGGTCGCCGCGATTTTCGGGCGGGCGCGCTCCGCCCGAGGCACGTTTTCCCACTCGCGCACCAGGGCTTCGCGGTCGAAGGGCCTGCGCGTGAGCAGCGCCACATGCGCCGCGGTGCGCACGCTGTCGAGCGCCTCGGGAGGCATGGCACCGTGCTTCTCCAAGGCGTTCGCCGTCCTCAGCACTTCTTCCCAGTTCGACATGCCCTGCTCTGCGCGCAGCGTCAGGAACAGCGCCGCGACGTGACGGGGCCCGGTCGCGTGCAGCTCGCGCAGGACCCCGCGCGCCTCGTCGAAGCGGCGCTCGTCCAGGAGCAGTTCCGCCTTGGTCATCGCCTGCGCGACGCGCCACTCGCCGTCCCCCTCGCGCGAGCGCTCCAGCCACTGGTCGCGCCGGCCGAAGTCGCGCAGCCTTTGCGCCGCGCGCGCTGCGAGGAGGCCCGCCAGGCCGGGGGTGGCGCCGAGATCGATCGCCTTGGATGCCAGCTTCTCGGCGCGCACGAAGCGGCCTTCGAACAGCGCCTGCACGGCGCCGAGGATCGCCGCGTGGCCGGCGTCCGCGCGGCGGCGCCTGCGAAACGCGCGCACGTGAGAGGGAAGCCGCAGGGTGTGCCCTACCGCGCGCACGACGAAATACGCGAGGGCGAAAGCGATGACCACGACCAGCCCCAGGAAATTCAGCGAGACCTCGGCTCGCCACGGCGGCAGCACGAACAGCGCGTAGCCGCCGTTTCCGCTCAGCGCCAGAGACAGCGCAACCGCCAGGGCCGCGATGACGACGAGCCAGAGCAACCCCTTCATTTCGCCCCACGCTCGCGCGATGCCTTGTAGGCGCGCACCGCGGCAAGGCTCTCGCTCATGGTAGGGAACATCGGCCCCGAAGCCGCGGCACGCAGCGTCTTCAGGGTGGCACCCATGGAAGCGCCCGGGCCCGAGCGCGTGTCGACGTACCGGGCAAGCCAGGCCGCCACCGTGTCCAGGTCGCTGCGGTACGCGGCTTCGTCGCGCGCGAGCAGCGAGATCCTGGCATTCAGCAGGCGCAGCTTCAGGTTCTCGCGCAGAAAATAAGCTTGCGAGGGGGCTATGAGCCCGGGGTCTTCGGACTCCATCTTCTGAATCCGGACGACCTTTCTCAGCTCCGCCAGGAACCCCTCGATCAGCCTCGCCCACAGACCCTCGGACGCCGTCGTCTCAGCCGAGTGCGCCTGAGGATGCATGTCCTGCGCGAGCGGCAGGCTGTCCACCGCCGCAATCATCTGATCGAGCTTTGCAGCGATTCCCGGGACGTCGACTTCCGGCACCGCCTTGAGGCGCTCGATGTCGTGTGCAAACGCCTTACGCAGGGGGAGAAACTGGGACCGCCCCGACCGCGCGAGGCGCGCATCCGCGCTCTGGAGCGCCGCAAGCGCCACCGGCGCGTTGCCGACTAGCTGCAGCTGCTGCGAGGCGATCACGAGGACCTGCTCGATTTCGGCTACAACCCATTCGTCACGGCTGCGCGAGAGCTCCTGGTAGAGCCCTTCGAGGCTGGATTGATTGTTCTGGTATTCGCTGAGCCTCAGATCCAGCTGGGCGACCTTGGCGAGCGCTTCACGCATCGCATCCTGCGCCTGCTTCGCGCTCAAGCGGGCGTCGCGACTGTCGCCCTCGATGTCGCGAACGCGCTGGGCAAGCTCGGCGCGCATGGCGTCGACCAGTACCCGGGCCTCGTACCATTGCCAGGCCGCGAGGAGCGCGACAAGGGCAAGGCCGGCCGCCCACAGCGAGGCGGATCGCGTTCCTCGTCGCGAGGCCTTCGGGAGATCGACGGGTGGAGAGGCGCGGTCTTCCATGTCTCAAGCGGATCGCTGATCGGAAGCCGTCATACTCTAGCAAAAAAAGCCGCCATTTCCGCGACCGTGCGCTCGTCGCCTCGCCCGGTCACGACGACTTCGCGAACGTCGAGCTCGCGCGCGGCGCGCGCGATTCTGGGGTGGGGGACGAAGACCGGGGTCGCGCGCAGATAGCTGCCTCCGGTCGGGCCGAGCATCGCGAAGAAGTTCGCGAGCCCTTCACTGCTGGTAATGGAAACCCCCTCCACCGCTCCACTCTGCCAGCGCGCCAGCAGGCCACCGACGTCCGCCTGCGGCCGAGCGCGGCGGTAGCATTCGGCGTACTCGACATGCGCGCCGCGCGCCTCCAGCTCGCGCGCGAGCCACTCCCGGCCCCCCTGACCGCGGAAAATGACGACCGAGCGGCCGCGAAGCTCGCGGAGCTCGTCGACCGCGGCCAGGGCTTCGCTGTCCGCCTCACCCGGGGGACATATCACGTTCTGAAATCCGCGCTCCAAGAGCGCCTTGGCTGTGCCCGCCCCGACGGCGGCAACGCGCGGTCGCCGCGGCCAGGGCCGGCTCGCACCGACCATGGCGTGCCCCCGTATCGCGGCGGTCGGGCTCACGAAAATCGCCAGATCGAAATCCTCGAGGCGGGCGATGATATCGGACACGGCGCTCCCGTCTTCCGGAGGCAGGATCTCGATCGTCGGAAACAGTATCGGCTCGCCGCCCGCCGCGCGGACCCGCTCGGCGAGCGCATCCGCGTGCTCGCGCGGACGGGTAATCACGATCCCCCGTCCCGAAAGCCCCGCGCTCATGGCAACGCGGCCAGGATGGCGTCCGCGCCCAGGGCTCGCAGCTTCTCGGCGAGCGCCTCGCCCAGTTCTTCCGGCGCGTGCATGGAGCCGCTCGACTCCGCGCGCACCACGCGGCTGCCGTCGGGCTTGGCGACCAGGGCGCGCAGGCGGAGCTGCCCTGCACGTGCCACGGCGTACGCGGCGAGCGGCAGCTTGCAGTCGCCGGAAAGCGCGCGGCTCAGCGCGCGCTCGGAGCGCACACACGCTGCGGTGACGGGGTCCTCGAGCGGCGCGAGCTGCCGGCGCAAGGCGGCCCGGTCCTCCCGGCATTCAATCGCCAAGGCGCCCTGTCCGGGCGCGGGCAGGCTCTGTTCGGGCTCGAGCATCGCTCGAATCCGGGCCGCGAGGCCCAGCCTCTTCAAACCCGCCGCCGCAAGGACGATAGCCTGGCATTCCCCGCGATCGAGCTTGGCAAGCCGCGTATCGAGATTGCCACGGAGCGGCCTTACCTGCAGAGCGGGATAGCGCTCGCGCAACTGGGCTTCGCGCCGCAGGCTGGAGGTGCCGACTATGCTGCCCGCAGGCAGCTTCTCGAGGCTTGCGCTCGAGCTCGAGACGAGGCAATCCCGCGGGTCCTCCCGCACAGGGATGGCCGCCAGGCAGAAGCCCCCGGGGAGGCGCATCGGCACGTCCTTGGAGGAGTGCACCGCGATGTCGGCCCTGCCGTCCTCCAGCGCGGCCTCCAGCTCCTTCACGAAAAGGCCTTTGCCTCCGACCTCGGCGAGCGGCCGATCCAGGATCTGATCGCCCCGCGTGGTAATCCCCAGGATGCTGACTTCGCAGCGCGGGTACAGGCGCTTCAGCTCGGAGGCCATATGCTCCGATTGCCACAAGGCGAGCCGGCTTCGGCGCGACGCGATGACGATGCGGTCGGGGGCCCGATCCACTTCAACCCGCCAGCGCCTTGATCTGAGGCCACTGCCTGCGGCTCACCGGCAGCTTCTCGTCGATGCCGTCGAGCACGACCGACCAGCCGGCTTCGCCGTCGGTCTCGTCGCCGCGCTCGAATCCGCGGATCCGGCGGCGCGCCACCAGGCAATTGCGGTGAATGCGCACGAATATGCCGCCGAACTCCTGCTCGATCTGAGTGAGCGATTCCTCGACCAGGTGCTCGCGCTCGCGGGTGCGCAGCGTGACGTACTTGAGCTCGGCCCTCAGGTAGACGACCTCGGCGACCGGAACGAGAGTCACGCGGCCGCGCTCGGCCACGCTGAAGTGCCGGCGCGGCGCCGGATCGATGCTTTCCAGCACGCTGCGGCTGGGGCGCGCGCCGCTCGCCGCCTTCCTGAGCGCAGTGAGCAGGCGCGCCGCGCGCACCGGCTTGGTGAGGTAGTCCAGGGCGTTGACCTCGAACGCTTCCACAGCGTACTGGTCGTGCGCCGTGACGAAGATCACCGCGGGCGGGCGCTCGAGAACCTGAAGGTGCCTCGCGAACTCGATCCCGCTCATCTCCGGCATGTGAATATCGACGAGAACGACATCGGCCGCGCTTTCCGTAACGGTCTGCAGGCCGTCCACGCCGTTCGCCGCCTCGCCGACGACCGAGTGGGGAAATTCCGCCCGGCAGTCCTCCAGCAGCTCGCGCATGCGGCTGCGCGCGGGCTCCTCGTCGTCGATGATGACCACCCGGAGAGGGGTCATAGGCTGGTGCGATACGGCATGATGATGCCGATCTCGTAGCGCCCGTCGGCGATGCGCGTGTTGAGGCTCGCCTCGACGTCGAAGTGCAACTGCAGGCGCTCGCGTATGTTGGCGAGCGCCATTCGATTTCCCTGGCGATGCTGATAGTCCTCGTGATAGGGGTTGGTCAGCTGCAGCCACAGCCGGTCGTTGCGCCGCTCGATCCGTACCTCGATCACGCCCGGCGCGATGCCCGGCTCGATGCCGTGGTACACGGCGTTCTCCACCAGCGGCTGCAGGACCATCGGCGGCACCAGGGCTTCGTCGGCGGCGGGATCGAGACGCCAGTCGACCCGCAGCCTTTCACCGAGGCGCAGCTGCTCGAGATTGAGATACTGCCTGCAAAGGGAAAGCTCGTCGCGCAGCGCGATCAGCTGACGATTGTCCGCCATCACGGTGCGGAACAGCTCCGCCAGATCCTCCAGCGCACCCTCGGCTCGCTTCGGATCCTTGCGGATCAGGGAGAGCACTGCGTTGAGGCTGTTGAACAGGAAATGCGGACGGATGCGCGCCTGCAGCGCCTGCAGGCGCGCCTCGGATATCGCGGGCGAGAACGCCCGGTTGCGAAGATGGAAATACCAGGCCACACCCGCGGTCGTGAACGCCGCGCAGCCGAGGCTCCAGGCGAGCTCGCGGCCTCCACCGGCCCCGCCAATGAGCGTTTGGACCGGAAAGAGCGCGGCGGTCGCCGCCAGCACGATCGCAAACACCGCGAGCAGGCCGTAACGGTACTCCAGCCGCTCGAGCAGAGTCGACGCCGCGTAGAGCGAGACCACGGCCACGAGCAGGACCGGCTCGAGCGACCCGGCGATCTCGGTGAGCTTCGCGGCGAATTCTCCGACGTCGCGCGATCGGGCCGCGGCGAAAAGGAGAGCCAGCGCATTCACCGAGAGAAGGATCCGCGAGATCACGCCCAGGTTCCGGAAGTCCGGCAGGGCGTCGGGCAGGGGGTTTTGCCGTATACTTTGCACTTTGTTTGAGGCGCGCGGCTTGAGCCGCGCGCCCGCGACTTCGGGCATTCTACAGTCAACCATGGGAGCGAAGCCCAAGTCGGGCAAGAAGCTCTGGTCGGGGCGGTTCGCCGAGCCGGTATCGGAGCTTGTCAAGCGCTACACCGCGTCGGTGGGCTTCGACCGGCGCCTCGCTCCCCACGACATCCGCGCGTCCATCGCGCACGCGCGCATGCTGCGCTCCTCGGGGATCATTTCGCGGAGCGACCTCAAGGCGATCGAGCGCGGCCTGTCCAGGATAGCCCGGGAAATCGCGGCAGGGCGCTTCCGCTGGTCGCTCGACGCCGAGGACGTGCACCTCAACATCGAGCGCCGGCTCATCGATATCGCCGGGAATGCGGGCAAGCGCCTGCACACGGCACGCTCGCGAAACGACCAGGTCGCGACCGACCTGCGCCTCTGGCTGCGCGACGCGATCGACGAGATCGCCGGCCTCGCCCGTAAGGTCCAGGCGGCGCTCGTCGATCAGGCGGAAAGGCACGCCGCCACCGTCATGCCGGGGTTCACGCATCTGCAGGTCGCCCAGCCGGTGACCTTCGGGCACCATCTGCTCGCCTATTTCGAGATGCTAGAGCGCGACCGCTCGCGCCTCGCCGACTGCCGCAAGCGCGTGAACCGCCTGCCGCTGGGCGCGGCGGCGCTCGCGGGCACGTCGTTTCCGATCGACCGCGCCAGGGTCGCGCACGAGCTCGCGTTCGAGGGAGTCGCCGGGAATTCCATCGACGCGGTCTCGGATCGCGACTTCGCGATCGAGTTCTGTGCCTGCGCAGCGCTCGCGATGACGCATTTGTCGCGCCTGTCCGAGGAGCTGATCCTCTGGATGAACCCGCGCTTCGGCTTCGTGACTTTGCCCGACCGCTTCTGCACGGGCTCGTCGATCATGCCGCAGAAGAAGAATCCCGACGTCCCCGAGCTCGCGCGCGGCAAGACGGGACGGGTGACTGGCGACCTCGTCGCGCTGCTCACGCTGATGAAGGGCCAGGCGCTGGCGTACAACAAGGACAACCAGGAGGACAAGGAGCCGCTTTTCGACGCGGCAGACACCTGGCGCGATACGCTCGCGATCTTTGCCGAGATGATTCCGGGCATCGTCGTGAACGAACGCGCGATGCGCGCCGCCGCGCTGCACGGTTTCGCGACGGCCACGGATTTCGCGGACTATCTGGTGAAGAAGGGCCTCGCGTTCCGGGATGCGCACGAAGCGGCCGCAAGAGCGGTGCGTTTCGCCGAAGAATCGGGACGGGCGTTGGAGCAGCTCCCGCTCGCGGAACTGCGCCGCTTCTCCGCGAAGATCGGCGGCGACGTCTACCGCGTGCTCACGCTGGACGGCTCGGTCGCGAGCCGCGCGCACCCCGGCGGAACCGCACCCTCGCGCGTGCGCGCCGCGGCCCGGCGCGCGCGCGCGATGATCAAGCGCGCCTGATCTCCCCGCCTCTACTCGCCGCGCTGCAGGCGTCGATTTCCGAGGTCGCGGGCCCGTTCCGCATCGAGCGAGCCGATCCGGCCGGGGGCGGATGCATCCACCGCTGTTTCGCGATCGAGGGCGGCGGTCGCAGGTACTTCGTCAAGATCAACCGGCGGTCGCAGGCGGACAATTTCGCCGCCGAGGCCGAGGGTCTCGCCGCTCTTGCCGCGGCCGGGGCGCGGGTCCCGGCGCCGCTGCGCCGGGGTGACGCAGGCGAGGACACGTTTCTCGTTCTCGAATACCTGGAAATGCGTGGCAGCGGCGACCACGCCGCGCTCGGGCGCTCGCTCGCGCTCGTGCACTCGGCCCGCGGCGAATACTTCGGATGGCCGCGCGACAACTATATCGGCAAGACTCCCCAGCTCAATCGGCGCTCGCGCTCCTGGAGCGAGTTCTGGCGCGACGCCCGCCTGCGGCCCCAGCTCGAGCTGGCGAGGCGCAACGGCGCAGGCGGGAGGCTTCTCGAAAAAGGCGAGCACCTTGTCGAGAAGGTGTCCCGGCTGCTCGCGGGCCATGTCCCTTTGCCGTCGCTTCTGCACGGCGACCTGTGGGGCGGAAACGCCGGTTTTCTCGCCAGCGGCGCGCCGGTGCTGTTCGATCCGGCTGTTTACTGGGGAGACCGCGAGGCGGACCTCGCGATGACCGAGCTGTTCGGGGGATTTCCTGCGGCCTTCTATTCCGCTTACGCGGAGATCGCGCCCTTGGATTCAGGCTACGCGAAGAGGAAGCCCCTGTACAACCTCTACCACGTCCTCAACCACGCGAACCTCTTCGGCGGCGCCTACGCCGCCCAGGCCGAGCGGATGATGGACGCGCTGCTCGCTCAGGCCTGAAGGAGCTTCTGCAGCTCTCCGGACTGGTACATCTCGCGCATGATGTCCGAGCCGCCGACGAACTCGCCTTTGATGTAGAGCTGCGGGATCGTGGGCCAGTTGGCGTATTCCTTTATGCCCTGGCGTATCTCCGGCTCCTCGAGCACGTTCACCGTGAACAGATCGGTCACGCCGCAGGCCTTGAGGATCTGTACGGCGTTTGCGGAGAAGCCACACTGCGGGAATTGCGGCGTGCCCTTCATGTAGAGCACGACCGAATTGCCGCTGACTTGCTGCTTGATCAGTTCTTGGACGTCCATGTTCGCCCCTAATACTTGAGAGGATTTGTCAGGAATTTTACCAGCGCGCGGTCAGCCGCGCCAGACGCCGGCGCAAACCCTCGGCAATCCCGCCAGGTCGCGCGAATCGGCGACCTCGGCGTAGCCGATCTCGCGCACGAGGGCGACGCAGCGCTCCCCCTGATCGCAGCCGTGCTCCAGAAGCAGCCGGCCGCCGGGGCGGAGGTGGTACCGTGCCTGCGCGGCGACCGCGCGCAGGCACGCAAGGCCGTCGCCGCCGCCGAGCAGGGCGAGGCGCGGCTCGAAGCGCAGATCGCCCTGCTTCAGATGAGGGTCTCCCTCCGCGACGTAGGGCGGGTTGCTCGCGATCAGATCGAACGGCTCCGGGCCGATCGCTTCGAACCAATTGCTCCGGACGAAATCGATATCGGCGCCATGAGCGTCCGCGTTGCGGCGCGCAATTTCGAGCGCCTCCTCCGAGATGTCGCTTGCAGTGATCTTCAAGTCCGGCCTTTTCGACCAGAGCGCGACGGCGACCGCGCCGCTTCCCGTCCCGAGCTCGAGCACCCGCGCGCCCGGCCCGGCGCGCCCGAGCGCGAGCTCGACCAGGAGCTCGGTTTCGGGACGCGGTATCAGGACGTCCGCGGTGACCTGCAGCGCGAGGCCGTAGAACTCCCGGACACCGAGGATATGCGCGATCGGCTCACCCGCGAGCCGCCGCGAGAACCAGACCCGCGCCGCCAGCGCTTTCGCCGAATCGACGGACTGCTCCGCGTGAGCGATCAGGCGGGCGCGATCGCAACGCAGCACGCCCTGAAGCAGGATCTCGGCTTCCCGGCGCGGCAAGCGCGCTTCGCGCAGGAGACTTTCGATCGTCGAGTCGGCCTCGACCGCGCTCACCGCTGTTCTTCGGCGAAAGCGGCGAGCTGCTCGGCCTGCAGCTCGGCGAGCAGGGCGTCGGTGAGCTGCGACAGGTCCCCGTCCATGATGTCGTTGATCTTGTAGAGAGTGAGGCCAATACGGTGGTCGGTGACTCGCCCCTGCGGGAAGTTGTAGGTGCGGATGCGCTCGGAGCGGTCGCCCGAGCCGATGAGGGACTTGCGCGTGGCGGCCTCCTTCGCCTGCTGCTCTCGCATCTGCTTGTCCTTGATGCGCGCGGCGAGAACGGCCAGCGCCTTTTCCTTGTTCTTATGCTGCGAGCGCGCGTCCTGGCACTCCACGACTATCCCCGTCGGGAGGTGCGTGATGCGTACCGCCGAGTCGGTCTTGTTGACGTGCTGGCCGCCCGCCCCGGACGCCCGGAACGTGTCGATGCGCATCTCGGCCGGGTTGAGCACGACGTCGCCGATCGCCGCGGCCTCGGGTAGGACCGCCACGGTGCACGCCGAGGTATGGATTCGCCCTTGCGTCTCCGTCTCCGGGACGCGCTGGACGCGGTGACCGCCGGACTCGAACTTGAGCTTGGAGTAGGCGCCGTGCCCGATGATGCGCGCGATGATCTCCTTGTACCCGCCGACGTCGCCCGGGGATTCGGAAATGATCTCCACCTGCCAGCCCTGGCGCTCGGCGTACCGGGAGTACATGCGGAACAGGTCGCCGGCGAAGAGCGCCGACTCGTCTCCGCCCGTTCCGGCGCGGATTTCGAGGAAGATGTTGCGCTCGTCGTTCGGGTCCCTGGGCAGCAGCATCTTCTGCAGCTCGGACTCGATCGCGGCGAGCCGCTCGCGACCGGCTTTGATCTCGCTCTCGGCGTAGCCCTTCACGTCGGGGTCCGCGAGCAGCTCCTGCGCCTCCGCGACGTGCTGCTCAGTGTTGCGATACCTGTTGTACAGCTCGACGACCGGCTCGAGCTCGGCGTGCTCGCGCGATAGCTTGCGGAACTGCTCCAGGTCGCGCGTCGCGTTTTCCGCGGAAAGCAGCGCGTTGACGTCGCTCAGCCGCTGGCGCTTCTGGTCGAGCTTGGCCGCAATGCTGGTCTTCATCGACTCGCTAAGAATGCGCCCGCGTCACTCGCGCGCGCGCAGCCGGTAGAGACGCGCGACGAGCGCCTTGAGCGACTGATCTCCTTCTCCGCCCTGGCTCAGCGCCTCGGTAGGAGCATGCATCAGCTTGTTGGTCAGGCCGTGCGAGAGCGCTTCGAGCACGACCCTGGGATCTTCGCCCCTGGCGAGCATCTTCGCCGCCCGCTCGACTTCGCGCGTGCGTGCTTCTTCGGCGGACTCGCGCAACTGGCGGATCAGCGGCACGATCTCGCGGGTCTTCATCCAGTGCAGGAAGGACCCGACCTGGGACTCGATGATTGCTTCGGCCTGGGCGACCGCGGACTGGCGGGCGTCGATCCCCTCGCGCACGGTAGCGGCGAGATCGTCGATGGTATAGAGGAACACATCGTCCATTCCGGCGACTTCGGGCTCGATGTCGCGGGGCACGGCGAGGTCGACCATGAAGATGGGGCGGTGGCGGCGCGCGCGGACCGTGCGCTCCATCGTGCCCTTGCCGATGATGGGCAGGGAGCTGGCGGTGCAGGATACGACGATGTCGTACTCGGGCAGGCGCTCCGGCAGGTCGCGCAGCTCGACGGACTCGGCACCGAACCGGCGGGCGAGCGTCTCGGCCCGATCCAGCGTCCGGTTGGCAACTGCCATGGTGCGCGGCCGTTGCGCTGCGAAATGTGTCGCGGCCAGCTCGATCATCTCGCCCGCTCCGATCAGGAGGACCTTCTGGTCGGCGAGGCTGGGGAATATCCTGGCCGCGAGCTTGACGGCGGCGGCGGCCATCGACACGACGTTGGTGCCGATCCCCGTATTGCTGCGCACTTCCTTCGCCACCGCAAAGGAGCGCTGGAAGAGCTTGTTGAGGAGCGTGCCCAGCGTCCCGGCCGATTCCGCGACGCGAGCGGCCTCCTTCATCTGCCCTAGAATCTGAGGCTCGCCGATGACCATGGAGTCGAGGCCGGAGGCCACGCGGAACGCATGGCGCACGGCCTCGGCCTGCGGCAGGGTGTATAGATAGGGCTGCAGCTCCTGCGGCTGGACGCGGTGATAGCCCGCCAGCCACTCGAACGCGGCTTCGGGCTCTCCGAGCGCACAGTAGATTTCGGTGCGGTTGCAGGTCGACAGGATTGCGGCTTCCTTGACCGGCTCGTGCCGGGTCAGCTCCGCCAAGGCGGAGCGCAGGCGCTCGGTGTGGAACGCCACGCGCTCGCGGATCGCGAGCGGCGCGGTCTGGTGGTTCAGTCCGAGCGTGAAGAGCTGCATGGCAGGTTGGGCAAATTAACCTGTTATTATAGACCAGCAACTCTGTGGAGCCCGTAAGGCGGACAATGACCGAGCTTCCTCCCCAGCTGCGGGTCGTGCGTGATTTCTTTTTCAAGCAAGCGTTGTCCCTGCCCGCAGAGCGCAGTCATCTTTTCCAGCCGGGGCTCCTCAAGGACCAGACGATCTTCCGCCTCGAGGAGTTGCGCAAGCACCTCAACAATCCGTTCCTGCGCCTCGAGTTCCTTCAGATCGTCGACCACGGAAAGCTCGTTGACACGCAGCGTGCTCGTTGCGTCAAGATGGTTCAGCGCCGCCCGATCGAATTCGTCAATCGCCGCGTGCTGGAGGAGCACCTGGGGAATGGCGCTGCCTGCCTTCTCGAGGGGGTCGACATCCTCGAGCCGCAGGTCGGCCTTCTCGCGGCGACGCTCGACCGGGCGCACGCGTGCACCTTCAGCAATGCCGTGGTGTTCTTCTCGCAGCGGGGAAACGAGGCCTACCGCGGTCACATCGATGCGGACGACGTTCTCGCGATCCACCTCGCCGGGGCAAAGAAGTGGCGCCTGCACGCGCGCCAGCCGCCGCGTCGCTCGCATCTGGTTGAGCTCGAGCGCCCGGAGATGGGGCCGGTGGAGGCGGAGATCGTGATGCGCCCGGGAGACGCGCTCTTCCTGCGCAGCGGCACTCCTCACCAGGTCGAGACGGTCGGCGACTACTCGCTGCATCTGTCCTTTGATCTGTGCGACCGGGCCGCGAGCATCGAGACGGTGGTCGACCTGCTGCTGAAGCACTACGATCGCGACGCCTTGAGACCTTATGGATCCGCGCAGGAGGTCCTGGAGAAGGCCAGCGCCCTCGGCCGCACCGAAGGATTCAGGCACGACTTCGACGTCCTTCTTCAGCAGCGCAAGATAGGCTACGAGGAGTTCCGCTCGATCGTCTCGAGCCGTGTCGCCTTCTTCGATCCGCTCATCGCTGCGGAACAAAGCCGCCAGCAGGACGCCGCGGTAGATCGCTAGCCGGTTCGAACGGCGTTCCCGCCCAGAATGGGCCGGCTGAAGAGGAAGATATTCTCGCCGCGGTGCAGGAAATCGAAATCGTGCTTCACGATTGCGCTGAAGAAGCTCCTCGACGAACCCGAGAACGGAAGCAACCAGTCATGCAGCTCGATGATGATGAGCGGGAACCGCCCCATCCACGACGTCTCACGCGAGAACAGATCGCTTTCCGCTCCTTCGATATCGATCTTGAATATCAGAGGGGTGAGGCCGGCCACCCTGGGATCGGAGAGGATGGTCGCGGGGGAGATGCTCTTTACGACTTTCTTGGTGCCTCGCGCCATCGGACTTGTTCGAAATCCCCAGTCCGAGAGGCCCGGATCCTCGAGACCCACCTCTCCGTCTGAGCTTGCAATAGCGCCGTTGAAAGCAATCTTGTTCTTGTAGCGTCTCGTGTTCATCTCGAGGATCTGGAAGTTGTTCTCTTCAGGCTCCACGGCGTAGACGAACGCGCTGTCGAAAGCCTCAAGAAAATAGACGGAGGCGGCGCCGATATTGGCTCCGGCATCGACTATGAGAGAAGGCCGTGCCTCGATCTGCTGCCGATGGTATTCCCAGAGCCTCCTGCCCTGCTCCCAGGCGGAGGCGTCGTAGTCACGGTTGTGGAATATCTGCTGGATCGCCCCGTTGTCGCCGACCGAATCGTGCCGAAAATAGAATGGCGCCTGTCCGCCCCGCGTCTGAAGTTGCATTACAGAGAGGTTCATCGGCGGAGGGCAATGGTGGCCAAGGGCGGAATCGAACCACCGACACAAGGATTTTCAGTCCTCTGCTCTACCAACTGAGCTACTTGGCCGTCTGCGGCATCCCGCATTCCGAGATACCGATGGAAGGGAGCGCGAATTATACGGGCGAAGCGCCGCTTGCGCCAAGGACGCGGGAGTCCGGGACGCGTTTCGCATATGATAAGTGTCTCCCTGACGAGGCCCTGGAGGCGGGTTGAGCATCGCGCTGCTCTCGGATGTTCACGGGAATATCGAGGCGCTGAACGCATGTCTGAAGCATGCGGCGGAGAGCGGCGCCGAGCGATACGCGTTCCTCGGCGATCTGGTCGGATACGGGGCGGATCCGGAGGAAGTTGTCGCCACTGTCGCGCGCTGGACCGAACGCGGCGCGGTGTCCATAAAAGGGAACCACGACGAGGCGGTCGAGAAGCGCGCCGGATACATGAACGACGCCACCAAGGAGTCGATCGAGTGGACGCGACGGGCGCTTCCGGCCGAGGGCAGGGCCTACCTGTCCTCGTTGCCATTCTTGATTCGCGATGGTGCAATGTGCTTCGTGCATGCCTCGGCTGCGCTCCCCGCTCGCTGGGACTACGTGGACACGCCAGCCGTCGCGCAGCGCAGCGTCGAAGCCGCCCGTACCACCTACACTTTCTCCGGGCACGTGCACGATCAGGTCCTGTATTTCGAGGGAGCGCAGGGAAAATGGTCTGCCTTCAATCCGACCCCGGGCAGCCCGGTTCCGGTTCGCGGCCACCGGCGCTGGCTCGCCCTGGTGGGATCGGTGGGACAGCCGCGCGACGGCCGCCCGGCCGCGGCCTACACGCTTTTCGATCCCGCGCGCGAGCGAATCACCTTCTACAGGCTGGCGTACGACCACATCACCGCGGCGCGAAAGATCCGGAGCGCGGGCCTTCCGGAAGCCCATGCCTATCGCGTCGAAAAGGGCGTGTAATCGATCCTATTCCCATGGCAGAACCGATCGCGCCGGGTGTCGTTATCGACGGCTTTCATGTCGCCGAGCGCCTGTACGCCGGCGCGCAGTCGGAGATCTTCCGCGTGACCGAGCCGGTTCGCGAATACCCGATCATCATGAAAGTGCCCCGCATCGGGGCGCTCGAGCCGAGCGAAAACCTGATCAGCTTCGAAACCGAAGCGATCATCCTCCCGGCCCTCAGCGGGCCCCATGTGCCACGCTTTGTGGCAACCGGGGACCT
>Ga0187775_10000007_pt1 | contig 47060 bp, 49 predicted proteins | sample 0216_BV02_MP12_1_FD_132441 | JGI IMG/M metagenome (GOLD analysis project Ga0187775, IMG submission 132441) | Tropical peat soil microbial communities from peatlands in Department of Meta, Colombia - 0216_BV02_MP12_10_MG | ecosystem: Environmental > Terrestrial > Soil > Wetlands > Peat | place... | reverse complement strand
TCGGCTGCTCGCTCGCCTACCACGCGGGCGGCGGCGGCCAGCTCTGGCCTAAGGCGAAGATGCTGCAGATCGATATCGATCCTGTCGCGCTCGCTCAGGGGCAGGAGGTGGCGCGCCACCACCTGCGTGCCGACGCGCGCTTGGGCGTCGAGGCGTTGACCGCCGCGTTGCCGGCCCGCAACCAAAGCTGGCGCAGCGACGCGATGGCCGCGCGCATCCGCGACTCGAAGCCGGACAGCCACGTGTTCGAGATCGAGCCGGGGCTGCTCGACCCGCGCGACGTGGTCGTTGCGCTGGAGAAAGCGCTTCCGCAGGACTGGGAGATGGTGAACTCGGGCGGCCACTGCTCTTGGTTCTTCGCGCAGATGCCCTCGCGCCCGCAGGAGAAGTTCCTCACCATCCGCGAGTTCGGCGCGATTGGCAACGGCATCTCGTTCGCCATGGGCGTGGCTGCGGCGCGGCCGGACCGGACCGTCGTGCTGTTCGACGGCGACGGCAGCGTGATGATGCATGTGCAGGAGCTCGAGACCATCAAGCGCCACCGGCTGAACATCCTGATCGTCGTGATGAACGACGCCGCCTACGGCTCCGAGCTGCACAAGCTGCGCTCGGAGGGCATGCCCGAGGACGGGTCGGTGTTCGGCTACTGCGATTTCGCCGGCATCGCGCGCAGCTTCGGCTTGCAGGGAAGGACGATCAGGAATCTCGACGACGTGCCGGAGGCCGTGGCGGAGTTCGCCGCGAGCGGCAGCGCCGCGGTCTGGGACTTCCACGTCTCGGCGAAAGTCGTGTCTCCGACCATACGCCGTGCCCATCCGCAACCTGCCAGAGAGCCGACGGCGCGCCGCGACAGCTAGTAGGTGCCGTGGTAGAAGTCCTGCCCCGGCAGGTAGTTGAAGTTCGTGACGCCGTGGTTGCGGTTGACGAGCGGCCGGGCGAAGAGGCGGTGCTTCAGGCTGCGCACCTCGTGCTCGATCTGGAACAGCTTCCGGCCGTCGTCCGGGTCGGTGATCCACTGGAAACGCCACTCCTGCGCGTCGGTCTCCATGGTGATGAGGCCGCGCGACTTGAGCCACTCGTAAGGCGAGGAGAAGTCGGCGATGTAGATCTGAATGTGGTGGCCGTCGTACTCGGGCAGCGGCTTTTCCGTCTCGGTGAAGTGCAGCTTCTGGTCGCGCCCGATGCTCACCGTGGCGCGGCCCTTGTCGTGGCGCGCGGGCGCCTTCATCACCTGGTTGTAGAAGCGCGCGATGCCCTCCGCTGAGCCGGCGGGCACGTCGAAATCGATATACGCAATCCCGATCTCGATCGGCCCGAACTCGGGCGCGGGCGCATGGCAGCGCACACGCGTTCCCCACGGGTCGGTGGCCTCGATCGCCCCGTCCTTCTCCCGCCAAGAGAATTGCGTCTTGCGCTCGGGAACCACGCGCTTCATCTCGCTCCCCGCATATTCCAGGCGCTTCTTGAGGTCCGCGAGGCTGGGCACGACGAACCCCGCGGTCCCGCGCAGGCGCTCGGCCTTCGGCGGCACGGCGCGGCTCGGCATGTGCACCTGCGTGCGGCCGAAGTTGAGCCAGATGTTCTCCAGGCCCGTGAAGATGTACGGGTCGCGCGTCGCGCCCAGGCCCGTGACGTAGAACAGCACCGCAAGGCGCTGGTCGTCGATGCAGCAGTTGAAGTGCTCGAGGTGGACGATGTTCCCGACGTCCTGCGTCGCGCGGTCGTACTGCTTCATCTTCTCGGGAGCGTTCATGGCGCTAGTGTAATCCCGCCGTCTCTGCTAGCTCAATCTCCCTCCTGAGCACCCACACCAGCACCAGGCCCGGTATCGCGCTCACGAAAGCCCAGAAGAAGAACGCGGCCCACGAGAGGCCGAGGTACCTCGGATCGGTCGCATAGCCCGCCACCGGCCCGACGAAAACGCGACCGATGGCCGCGAGCGCGGAGAGCAGAGCGTATTGCGTCGCCGTGAAACGGTGGTCGCAGAGCGCCATCAGGAGTGCGACGAACGCAGCCGTCCCCATGCCCGAGGTGACGTTCTCAAGGCCCACAGCAAGGACCATGATCGGGTAGCTCTTCCCCACCAGCGCGAGCCACAGGAACGAAAGTATCGCCACGCCCTGGAGGATTCCGAACCCGAGGAGCGCGCGGAACAGACCCAGCTTCACCATCAGCGCGCCGCCGAAAAGCGCCCCGACGATGGTCGCCGCAAGGCCGACCGCCTTGTTCACAAGGCCTACGTCGTCGAGCGAGAACCCGGCGCCACGGAGGAGAAACGCGGTGGTAAGCGATCCCGCGAACGCGTCGCCGAACTTGTAGAGCACCAGCAGCGCGAGGATCGCGATCGCTCCCGGCCGGGAGAAGAATTCGCGGAACGGCTCCACGACCGCCTCGCGCAGCGTCCGCGGCGCCTGCACGGTCGCGGGCTCCTCGCCCCAGAGCGCGGCGAGCACCCCGACCGCCATCAGCGCCGCCATGAGGAGATAGGTGTTGCGCCAGCCGAGCGCGGGGATGAAACCCGACCCGGCGACCAGCACCAGCGCGAGCGCCCCGGAGACGAGCATCGCGATGCGGTAGCCGACCACGCCAAGCGCGCCGGCGAGGCCGCGCTCCTCGCGGGCCACAACATCGGTGCGATAGGCATCGACCACGATGTCCTGCGAGGCCGAGAGAAAGGCGACCGCGAGCGCGAGCCACGCGACCAGCGCGAGATCGGTGCGCGGCGACACGAACGCCATCGCGCCGATCCCTGCCGCGAGCAGGAGCTGGGTGACGAGCAGCCAGCCGCGGCGCCGGCCGAGGAAAGGCGGGACGAAGCGATCCATCGCGGGCGCCCACAGGAACTTCCACACGTAGGGCAGCCCCACCAGCGTGAATATGCCGATGGTGGAGAGATCCACGCCCTCGACCGTCATCCACGCCTGCAGCGTTCCGCCGGTCAGCGCGATCGGCAGCCCGGAGGAGAAGCCGAGCGCGAGGATCACCGCCAGGCGCGGGCTGCGGAATACGTCGAGATAGGAAGAGGCCATCAGAACGTCGCGTCGTAGTCGATCGTGAGCGGCGCGTGGTCGGAGAAGCGCTTCAGCTTGTAGATGCTCGCCCGTTTCGCTTTCGCGGCGATTCCGGGCGTCGCGATCTGGTAGTCGATGCGCCATCCGACGTTCTTCTTCCACGCCTGGCCGCGGTTCGACCACCAGGTGTATTGCCTCGGCCGCGGGTCGACGCGGCGGAACACGTCCACCCAGCCGACGCGGTCGAAGGTCTCGGTGAGCCAGGCGCGCTCCTCGGGAAGGAAGCCCGAGTTCTTGCGGTTGCCGCGCCAGTTCTCGAGGTCGATCTCCTTGTGCGCGATGTTCCAGTCGCCGCACAGGACGAATTCGCGCCCGCTCGCCTTCAGCTGCTTGAGCACCGGCATGAACTCGGCGAGGAAGCGGAATTTCGCCCGCTGCCTTTCCTCGGAGCTCGAGCCCGACGGGAGGTACACCGAGACCACCGAGAGCCTGCCGAAATCCGCGCGGAGGTATCTTCCCTCCGGATCAAACTCCCGGCTGCCGTAGCCGCAAGCCACGGCGTCCGGCTTCCGTCGCGAATACAGCGCCACGCCGCTGTAGCCCTTCTTGGTCGATGCGCAGTGGTAGTGTCCGTGGAATCCTCTCGGCACCAGCTCGAGATCGGCGAGGTCGGCTTCCTGCGCCTTGATCTCCTGTAGGCACACCACGTCGGCGCGCTGCCGCGCAAGCCAGCGCGGGAAGCCCTTCGCCAGGGCCGAGCGGATGCCGTTGAGATTGAGCGTGATAATGCGTAACATTCGGCGAATTCTTCTCGGGCATCTCCAGGTGGCCGATTTTCGCAAGGACTTCATCGCGTTCTGCCTCGAGCAGGGCGTCCTGAAGTTCGGCCGCTTTGTCACGAAGTCGGGCCGCACAACGCCGTATTTCTTCAACGTCGGCCTGTTCAACACCGGCGCGTCGCTCGAGCGGCTAGCGCAATTCTACGCAAAAGCCATCCTCGCCTCCGGGGTGCGCTTCGACATGCTGTTCGGCCCCGCGTACAAGGGGATTGTTCTCGCCGCGACCACCGCCGTTGCGCTGGCCCGGGAGGGCCGCGACGTTCCGTACGCCTTCAACCGCAAGGAAGCCAAGGACCACGGCGAGGGCGGCGACCTCGTCGGCGCGCCGCTCGCGGGCCGCGTGCTCATCGTCGACGACGTGCTGACCGCCGGAACGGCGGTACGCGAGTCGCTGGACGTGATTTCGTCACACGGCGCGACCCCGGCGGGAGTGGTAATCTCGCTGGACCGGATGGAACGCGGCGCCGCGGAGCTGTCGGCGATACAGGAAATCGAGAAGCGCCATGGCATCCCCGTCGTGTCCATCGCGAGCCTGGACGACCTGATGGGCTACATCGGGGAGCGCGCCGAATACCGGCAGTACCTCCAGGCGATCCGGGAATACAGGCAACTCTACGGGGTGGCTCACTATGCGTAGCCAGGCGGCGGTACTCCTGCTCTCCTTTGCCGTGAACGCGCCCGTGCTCGCGCAGCAGCCGCCACCGACCCTGCATATGTACAAGTGCAAGGATGCGAGCGGCAGGGTCTACTATACCCAAGTGCCTCCCCGCGAATGCCTCGGGCGCGAAACCGAGGAGCTGAACAAATCGGGCGTCGTCATCAAAGAAAGCCAACGCCCCGCCACGCCCGCCGAGATCAAGGCACGCGAGGCCGAGCGCAAGAAAAAGGTGGAACAGGAGGAACTGGCCCGGGAGGAGCGCCGCAAGGACACCGCGCTCCTGAACACCTACTCGAGCGAGAAGGACATCGAGGACCAACGAGCCCGCGCTCTCCAGGAGGCTCAGGACGCGATCGCCTCCACCGAGAAGACCATCGCCGGAGCCCAGAAGCGCCAAAAAGACCTCGAGTCGGAAAAGGAGTTCTACACCAAGAAGCCGATGCCCGCGAAGCTCAAGCAGGAGATCAGTAACGTCGACATCGAGATCAAGACCCAGACCGCGCTGCTCGAAGCAAAGAAGACCGAGATCGCCAAGGTCAACGCGAAGTACGACGAGGACAAGCGGCGCTACGTCGAGCTGACGGCGCCGAAAAAGTAGTCAGCGCGCGAGCTTTCGCTTCAGGATCTCGTTCACCTGAGCGGGATTCGCCTTTCCCTTGGTGGCCTTCATCACCTGCCCCACCAGCGAATTGAACGCCTTGTCCTTGCCGGCGCGGTAGTCCTCCACCTGCTTCGCGTTCGCTGCGAGCACCGCGTCGACGGTCTTCTCTAGTTCAGCGGCGTTGTCTGTTGGCCAGAGCCACAGGTCGCCAAGCGCAGCGTGCACCGTTGCAGCAACAGTCGAATTGCCACTCGACTGGTTCTTATCAGTCTGTATTGTGTATAGCGTAGTGGCTTCAAATTTCGGCTGAGATATTCTCGAACAGAGCTCCCCAATCGTCTCATCCCCGTGCTTCCAGATTTCTTCTAGTAGTTTCTTCGCTGCTGAAACAGAGACCTTGCCATCGAGTACTAATCGGATTGAGTCGACCAGTGCAGGCGGTCTAATTCGTGATGCTCCAAAATCAGTTTCGTTTCTGGATACAATCGCACTTAGTTCGCCGAGAATGAGATTGGCCGCCATCTTCGCAACACGTGCCGGCTCAAATCCCTCAAGCAATTCATGTGTAACCACTGCTTCGAAATACTCAGCCATCTCGCGAGATTGAGTTAGCAGCGCGGTATCGTAGTCCGATAATCCATATTCCAACTTGTATCGCTGGCGCGTCGCACTAGGCAACTCGGGCAGAGCTTGACGAGTACTCTCCACCCAATCCTCGCTTACCTCCAACGGCAGCAAGTCCGGATCCGGAAAATAGCGGTAATCGTGCGCCTCCTCCTTCGTCCGCATCGATCGCGTCTCGTCTCGGTCCGCGTCATACAGCCTCGTCTCTTGCACGATCTTCCCGCCGTCCTCGAGGATATCGATCTGGCGTTTCACTTCGAACTCGATCGCCTTCTCCATGAAGCGGAAGGAGTTGAGGTTCTTGATTTCGCAGCGCGTGCCGAGCGGCGCGCCGGGACGCCGCACCGATACGTTGGCATCGCAGCGGAAGGAGCCTTCCTGCATGTTGCCGTCGCAGATGCCGATCCAGCGCACCAGGGAATGCAGTGTCTTCGCGTACGCGACCGCCTCGGCCGCCGAGCGCATCTCAGGCTCGGACACGATCTCGAGGAGAGGCACGCCAGCCCGGTTCAGGTCGATTCCGCTCATGCCGTGGAAGTCCTCGTGCAGGGACTTTCCGGCGTCTTCTTCGAGGTGTGCGCGCGTAAGGCGGATTTTTATCTCGCCTCGTGTCGGGGACACGATCGGAATTTCTCCACCCTGGACGATCGGCAGCTCGTACTGGCTGATCTGGTAGGCCTTGGGGAGATCGGGGTAGAAGTAATTCTTGCGCGCGAACACCGAGCGCCGGTTGATGGTCGCGCCGACCGCGAGGCCGAAGCGTATCGCCCGCTCGACCGCTCCCTTGTTCGCCACTGGCAGCACACCCGGGAGCGCGATGTCCACCGCGTTCGCCTGGGTGTTGGGCGGGGCGCCGAACGCGGTCGACCCGCCGGAGAACATCTTCGACACGGTCGAGAGCTGCGCGTGGGTCTCCAGCCCGATGACGATTTCCCAGCTCATTGCAGACCCTTGGGCTCGCGCCGGTGCCAGTCGGTCGCCTTCTGGTACTGGTGCGCCAGATTGAGCAGCTTCGCTTCCGCGAAATAGTTGCCGACGAGGTGCAGGCCGACGGGCAGGCCGCCCGCGCCGAACCCGCAGGGGATCGACGCGGCGGGCAGCCCCGCGAGGTTCGCGGGGATGGTGTAGATGTCGTTCAGATACATCTGCACGGGATCCGCGGTCTTCGCGCCGAGCTTGAACGCGACTGTCGGCGAGGTCGGGCCGACGACCACGTCGCAGCGCTTGAACGCCTCGACGAAATCGTTCGCGATCAGCCTACGGATCTTCTGCGCCTTGAGGTAGTACGCGTCGTAGTAGCCGTGCGAGAGCACGTAGGTTCCGATGAGGATGCGCCGCCTCACCTCGGCGCCGAACCCCTCCGCGCGCGTCCGGCGGTACATGTCGCCAAGGTCGGCGTAGTCCTTGGCGCGGTAGCCGTAGCGCACGCCGTCGAAGCGCGACAGGTTCGACGAGGCCTCGGCGGGCGCGATCACGTAATACGCCGGGACCGAGAGCCCGGAATTCGGCAGCTCGATCGGAACGCGCTTCGCGCCCAGCTTCTCCAGCTGCGCGAGCGCTTCCTCCACGGCCTTGCCCACATCCGAAGCCAGCCCCTCGCCGAAATGCTCCTTCGGAACGCCGACGCGAAGGCCCGAGAGCGGCTTCTCCAGGTCGCGTGAATAGTCTTCGGGCGCGCGCTCGATCGAAGTCGAGTCGCGGGGATCGAAGCCCGCCATCACGTTGAGGAGCAGCGCGAGGTCCTCGGCGCTCTTCGCGAAAGGCCCGCCCTGGTCGAGGCTGGAAGCAAACGCGACCATCCCGTAGCGCGACACCAGGCCGTAGGTCGGCTTCAGGCCGCAGATCCCCGAGAGCGCCGCCGGCTGGCGGATCGAGCCGCCGGTGTCGGTCCCGGTGGCCGCCGGGGCCATACGGGCCGCCACCGCCGCCGCCGACCCGCCGGAGGAGCCGCCGGGGACGCAGTCGCTGTTCCAGGGATTCTTCACCGGACCGTAAAACGAGGATTCGCTCGAGGAGCCCATCGCGAACTCGTCCATGTTGGTCTTGCCGAGCAGCACCGCCCCCGCCCCGTTGAAACGCTCGATGAGGTGGGCGTCGTAGGGAGAGACGAAATTGGACAGAATCTTGGAGCCGCACGTCGTGAGCCAGCCGCGGGCCACGAAGATGTCCTTGTGCGCCACGGGGATGCCGGTGAGCGGCTGCGCACTCCCCTTCGCAATGCGCGCGTCGGCCGCGCGCGCCTGGGCAAGGCTCTTCTCGGCGTCGACGGTGATGAAGGCGTTGAGCCTGCCGTTCAGGGCCTCGATGCGCGCCAGAAAGGCCTTCGTCAGCTCGACGCTGGAGAACTTCCTCTGGCCGAGCCCGGCGGAGAGCTCCTTCAGGGAGGCGTTCAGCATGGATTCAGGGAATCCCACCCGAATCCCGCTACTCGATCACCTTGGGAACGAGATACAGCCCCTGTTCCACCTGCGGCGCGATCGCCTGGAAGCGCTCCCGCTGGTCGCTCTCCGTGACCTTGTCCTCGCGCAGCCTCAACCCCGCGCCCTGAGCATGCGTCATGGGTGCGATTCCCTCGGTGTCCACCTTCTGCATCCGGCCGATCAGCTCGAAAATATTGTTCAGCTCGGTCCGCATCGTCCGCACCTCGGCCTCGCTGATGCCGATCCGCGCCAGTTCGGCGATGCGGCGGACGTCCTCCGGGGTCAAAGGCATGAAAAATCGCTTAGACGGGGGAATTGTTTGCTGTATTATAGCGTTATAGCGCAATCAAGATCCCCTTTCTTAAGGAATTGAGCAGGATGTTCGGCTTTCTGCGTGGATATTTTTCGGACGACATGGCGATTGACCTGGGAACGGCCAATACGCTGATTTACGTTCGCGGCAAAGGCATCGTGCTCGACGAGCCCTCGGTGGTGGCAATCAGGCAGGAGGGCGGCCCGAACTCGAAGAAGACGATCCAGGCGGTCGGCAAGGAAGCGAAGTCGATGCTCGGCAAGACGCCGGGCAACATCATCGCGATCCGCCCGATGAAGGACGGCGTGATCGCCGACTTCACCGTCACCGAGCAGATGCTCAAGCAGTTCATCAAGAAGGTGCACCAGTCGCGGATGTTCTCGCCGAGCCCCCGTATCATCATCTGCGTTCCCTGCGGGTCGACCCAGGTCGAGCGCCGCGCGATCCGCGAAGCCGCGATCGAGGCGGGCGCGAGCCAGGTCTACCTGATCGAGGAGCCGATGGCGGCCGCGATCGGCGCCGACCTCCCCGTCGCAGAGGCGACGGGCTCGATGGTGGTCGACATCGGCGGCGGCACAACCGAGGTCGGCGTGATCTCCCTCGGCGGCATGGTGTATTCGGGCTCGGTGCGCGTCGGCGGCGACAAGTTCGACGAGGCGATCGTCAACTACATCCGCCGCAACTACGGCATGCTGATCGGCGACACGACCGCGGAGAACGTCAAGAAGGAGATCGGCTCGGCCTTCCCCGGGTCCGAAGTGCGCGAGATGGAAGTGAAGGGCCGCAATCTCGCCGAAGGGATCCCGCGCAGCTTCACGATTTCCTCGAACGAGATCCTGGAAGCGCTCACCGAGCCGCTCAACCAGATCGTCGGCTCGGTGAAGTCCGCGCTGGAGCAGACACCGCCCGAGCTCGGCGCCGACATCGCCGAGAAGGGCATGGTGCTCACCGGCGGAGGGGCGCTCCTGCGCGACCTCGACCGGCTGCTGATGGAGGAAACCGGGCTCCCGGTGATCGTCGCCGATGACCCGCTCACGTGCGTGGTGCGCGGCTCCGGCAAGGCCCTGGAGAAGATGGACAAGCTGGGGAGCATCTTCGCAAGCGAATAAGGAAGGAACGGGGACCGGAGGAAAGCGAGTGCAGCGCGTGTTCGCGATGGCCTTCCCCGCCTAGAGCCCCGGTTCATGGACTATCAGCCGCCGCCGTTCTTCAGTCGCGGTCCCGCGCCGGTGGTCCGTCTGGGCTTTTTCGTGTCGCTCGCCGTGTTGCTCATGGTGCTCGACGCGCGCTTCCGCTACGCCGAGTCCATCCGCGAGGTCGTGGCGCTGCTCGCGTACCCGCTGCAGCGCGTTGCGCTCGCGCCCGGAGAGCTGCTCGGTGCCGCGGCCGATTTCTTCACCACCCAGGTCGCGCTCAAGCAGGAGAACGAGCAACTCAAGGCGAGGGACCTGCTCGCGGCGAGCGATCTGCTGACGGCCGAGGCGCTGCGCGCCGAAAACGCGCAGCTGCGGCGCCTGTTCGATGCGCGCGAGCGCATCCCGCGACCGGCGACGCTCGCCGAGATCCTCTACCAGGGACGCGATCCCTTCTCGCGCAAGGTCGTCATCGACAAAGGCAGCAGCCAAGGCATCGAGCCGGGGCAGGCTGTCGTCGACGACACCGGCGTCGTGGGGCAGGTGACGCGGGTGCACCCCTGGCTCGCCGAGGTCACGCTCGTCACCGACAAGGAGCAGAGGACCCCGGTGGAAATCGTAAGGAACGGCCTTCGAGCGGTGGTCTACGGCGGCGGCGACAAGGGCACGCTCGATCTTTCCTACACCGCCACGAACGCGGACGTGCAGGCGGACGACGTGCTCGTGACCTCGGGGATCGACGGCACCTATCCGCCGGGCCTTCCCGTTGCGAAGGTGACGAAGATCGAGCGCGACGCCGCGTATTCCTTCGCGAAGATCACCTGCGTTCCCGCGGCGGGTCCCGAGCAGAACCGCCAGGTGCTGGTCCTCGCCAGAGAGGCCGATCTGCCTGCGCCGCCGGCGGAAGCCGAGCCGCGCACCGGGCCGACGCCCAAGCAGAAGCGCCCCACGAAGTAGCGCATGGCCTACATCCACCAGCCCCAGCGCATCCTTCTGCCGGTCAACATGGCCTACATGGCGCTCACCGTCGTGCTCGCGCTGCTGTTCAATCTGCTGCCCTGGCGCGACCTGGTGGGCGTTCCGGACATGGTCGCGCTGGTTCTCGCGTTCTGGTGCGTGCACCAGCCTCGCAAGATGGGGATAGGCGCAGCCTGGTTCGTGGGCCTGGTCATGGACGCAGGCAACGGCGCGCTCCTCGGGCAGCATGCCTTCGCTTACGCCTTTCTCGCCTTCGGCGCGATCACCTTGCACCGGCGCATCCTGTGGTTTCCGCCCTGGCAGCAGGCGGCGCACATCCTGGTGCTGCTGCTCGCAAGCCAGACGCTGATGCTCGGCGTGCGCATGATCGCCGGGGGCGCCTTCCCCGGCTTCCTGTATTTCGCCAGCAGCCTGATCGCCGCCGCGCTGTGGCCGATGGCCACCTTCCTGCTGCTCCTGCCGCAGCGCAGGCCGGAAAGCATCGACGAGAACCGGCCGCTCTAGGCGATGCGCATGTCCGAGCTCAGGAACGTCCGGCGGGAGCTCCACTATTTCCAGGTTCGCCTGGGCGTCGCGGGCGCACTGGTGCTCGCCGCCTTCGCCGTCCTGCTCGGGCGGTTTTTCTACCTGCAGGTGATACAGCACAAGTACTACGACACCAAGGCCGAGGACAACCGCATCGCGATCATGCCGATCCAGCCCAACCGCGGGCTGATCCTCGACCGCAACGGCGTGGTCCTCGCGCGCAACTATTCGGCCTACACGCTCGAGCTCACTCTGACCAAGATCCCCGACCTCGAGGGAACGATCAACGCGCTTGCGACGCTGGTCGACATCCAGCCCAGGGACCGGCGGCGCTTCCAGAAGCTGCGCGAGGAGAGCAAGGGACAGGACAACCTGCCCCTGAAAACGCGCCTCTCCGACCAGGAGGTCGCGGTGCTCGCGGTCAACCGCTACCGATTCCCCGGCGTCGACATCAAGGGCAGGCTCTTCCGCCAGTACCCCCTGGGCGAGCTCGCCGCGCACGTCGTCGGCTACATCGGCCGCATCGACGACCGCGACGTCGAGAAGATCGAGGACTCGGACCAGGCGGGCAACTACAAGGGCACCGACCATATAGGCAAGACGGGCCTGGAGCAGAGCTACGAAGGCGCCCTGCACGGCACCACCGGCTTCGAGCAAGTCGAGACCGACGCGAGCGGGCGCATCGTGCGCGGGGCCAACGTGCGCAGCCTCGCCCCGCGGACGCCGCCCGTGCCCGGGAACAACCTCGCGCTCACGCTCGACATCCGCTTGCAGGAAGCGGCCGAGCGCGCTTTCGGAGAGAACCGCGGAGCGCTGGTGGCGATCGAGCCCACCACGGGCGGCGTCCTCGCCTTCGTCTCCAAGCCCGGGTACGACCCGAACCTGTTCATCGACGGCATCGATCCGGCGAACTGGGACGCGCTCAACAAGTCGCCCGACCATCCGCTCAACAACCGCGCGCTTACCGGCCTGTACCCGCCCGGCTCGACCTTCAAGCCCTACATGGCGCTCGCGGCACTCGAGCTCGGTAAGCGCACGCCGACCCAGTCGATCTTTGACCCCGGCTACTTCATGTTCGGCAACAACCGCTTCCGCGACGACAAGGCGGACGGGCACGGCTACGTAGACATGTACAAGTCGATCGTGGTGTCGTGCGACACCTACTACTACACGCTCGCCAACGACCTCGGGATCGACAACATGGCGCGCTTCATCGGCCAGTTCGGCTTCGGCGCGAAGACCGGCATCGACGTAGAGGGCGAGTTCGTCGGCGTGCTGCCGTCCCAAGAGTGGAAGCTGAAGCGCTTCAAGGACACGCCGCAGCAGAAGTGGTTCCCAGGTGAGACCATCAGCGTCGGTATCGGCCAGGGTTACAACTCCTACACGCCGCTGCAGCTCGCCCAGGCCGTCGCGACGCTCGCCAACGACGGCGTGATGTACCGGCCCCATTTCGTCGACTACATCCAGAACCCCATCACCGGCGAGCGCAAGTACGTCGAGCCCCAGCCGATCAAGACCATTCCGCTGAAAGCGAAGAACCTGGAGATCGTCAAGCACGCCATGGTGGGCGTGAACAAGGAAGGAACGGGCGCCCGGGCGTTCTCCGGCGCCGCCTATGTCAGCGCAGGTAAGACCGGGACGGCGCAGGTCGTGGCGCTCAAGAAGGACGAGAAATACTCGGAAGCGAACGTCGACGAGCGCCTGCGCGACCACGCGCTATTCATTGCCTTCGCGCCGGCCGAGAAGCCCACGATAGCGCTCGCCGTGCTCGTTGAGAACGCCGGGTTCGGCGCGCGCGCGGCCGCTCCCGTGGCACGGAAGGTTCTCGATTTCTATCTGCTCGGCAAGGGCGTCGACAAGCCCGCGGCCCCGGCCCCCAAGCTCGCCGATGATGACGACGGCGACGATTAGGCAGCTGCTCGAGCGCTTCGCCGAGAAGATCGACAGACCGCTGATCGCGATCGTCCTCGCGATCCTCGCGCTCGGGCTCGCCACGCTCTACAGCGCCGCCTACCAGGCGCCGGCGCGCTTCGGCGCGCAGGCGCTGAACATGCTGCTCGCGCTCGTGTTGATGTGGGCCGCCGCGCAGGTGCACCCACAGGTGTTCATGCGCATCGCGGTACCGGTGTTCCTCGCGGTCCTGCTGATGCTGGTGGGCGTGGCCCTGTTCGGCGATGTGAGGAACGGCGCGCGGCGCTGGCTGCCGCTCGGATTCGCGAGCATTCAGCCCTCCGAGCTGATGAAGCTCGCGATGCCGCTGCTGCTCGCGCGCTACTTCCACCGCCACGAGGCCACGCTGCGCTTTCGCGAGTTCGCGCTGGCCTTCGTAATCCTCGCCGTGCCTACCGCGATGATCGCGCGGCAGCCCGACCTCGGAACGGCCCTGCTCGTCGCGGCCGCGGGCCTGTACGTGATCTTCCTCGCGGGCCTGTCGTGGAAGGTTATCGCCGTCGGCGTCACCGCGGTGCTCGCGAGCCTGCCCATCCTGTGGGGCGTGCTGCACGACTACCAGCGCAGGCGCTTCCTCACCCTGCTCGACCCCTCGTCGGACCCCCTCGGCGCCGGCTACCACATCATCCAGTCGACGATCGCCGTGGGCTCGGGCGGCATCACCGGCAAAGGCTGGCTCGAGGGCACCCAGACGCATCTGGAGTTCATCCCCGAGCGCGCGACCGATTTCATCTTTGCAGTCTACGCCGAGGAGTTCGGCCTGATCGGCGCGAGCCTTCTCCTGGTGCTTTACCTCGCGCTCATCATGCGCGGCCTGATGATCACGTCCAATGCGCCGACCTTTTTCACGCGCCTGCTCGCCGGATCGATCACCCTCACCTTCTTCACCTACGCGGTCGTCAACATGGGCATGGTGAGCGGGCTGCTGCCGGTGGTGGGCGTGCCGCTGCCTTTCATCAGCTACGGCGGCACCTCGCTGATCACCCTGTCCCTGGGCATCGGCATGCTGATGAGCATCCAGTATCACCGCACGCTGGTGCAGACGTGAGGTCGCCGGCGGCGCTGGCGCTCTCCGCGCTCCTCGCCGGCTGCGCGACCCACGGGAACGGCTACTACAAGGGCGACGGCCCGGGCGGGCGGCCGCCCGTCGACCTCGACCGGGTCGCGGACGCCACGCCCAGGGCCGAACCGCTCAACGCCGGAGCGAATACGCCCTACACCGCCCTGGGCCGCAGGTACGTCCCGTACACGGCGCTTGGGCCCTACAAGGCGCGCGGCGTCGCCACCTGGTACGGGCGCAAGTTCCAAGGCAAGAAGACGGCGAGCGGCGAGCGCTACGACATGTACGCGATGACCGCCGCGCATACCGTTCTGCCGATCCCCAGCTATGCGCGCGTGACCAACCTCGCGAACGGAAGGAGCGTCGTCGTGCGCATCAACGACCGCGGCCCGTTTCACGCCGACCGCCTCATCGATCTCTCGTATGCGGCCGCGTACCGGCTCGGCTACGTCAATGCGGGCAGCGCGAAAGTGGAGGTCGAGGCGATTCTGCCGGGCAAGCGCGCGGCGGGCGACGAGCCCCCGCCGGTATAATCCCGCTTCCATGCCGCGCATCCTCGCCGCCCTGCTCGCCCTGCTGCTCGCGCTGCTGTTCGCAACCTCGGCGCTGGCGAGCTCGCCGGTGCCGCCCCCGCTCGCCGCGCGCGCCTGGCTGCTGCTCGATGCGACCAGCGGCCAGCAGCTCGCGAGCCGCAACCCGGACGGACGGATCGAGCCCGCGTCGCTTACTAAGCTGATGACCGCCTACATCGCGTTCTCGGCGCTGAAGTCGAAGTCGATCGCGCCCGGGCAGACGGTCCGCGTCTCGGAGCGCGCCTGGCGCGCTTCCGGGTCGCGCATGTTCCTCGAGCCGGGAAAGGCGGTCACCGTGCAGGAGCTGCTGCACGGCATGATCGTCCAGTCGGGGAACGACGCCTGCATCGCGCTCGCCGAGACGATCGCGGGGTCCGAGCAGGCCTTCGTCGAGCGCATGAACGCCGAGGCGACACGCCTCGGCATGAAGGATACGCATTTCACCAACGCGAGCGGGCTGCCCGACGCGCTTCATTACTCGACGACGAGCGATCTCGCGCTTCTCGCGGCGGCGCTGATCCGCGACTACCCGGAGTACTACAAGCTGTACTCGGAGCGCGAGTATCGCTACAACGACATCACTCAGCTGAACCGCAACCGCCTGTTGTGGCTCGATCCGAACGTGGATGGGATGAAAACCGGGCACACGGAGAGCGCCGGCTACTGCCTGATCGCCTCCGCGCGACGCGGCGAGCGCCGCCTGGTCTCCGTGGTCGTCGGCGCCGCCTCGGAGCGGCTGCGCAACGAGGAGAGCCAGGCGCTGCTGAATTTCGGGTTCCAGGCCTACGAGGGCCTTCGCCTGTATCCGAAGGATGAGGAGATCAGCACGCTCGAGGTCTGGAACGGTCGCGAGCGGCGGCTGCGCGCGGGCGTCGCCGCCGACCTGTACGTCACTGTCCCGACCGGCACCGCGGACAAGCTGCAGGCCGAGATCGTCAGCGAGCAGCCCCTGATCGCGCCTCTCGCCGCGGGCCAGCGCGTGGCGACGCTGCGCGTCGCGCACGAGGGCAAGCCGCTCGGCGAGTACCCCATGGTCGCCCTCGAGAGCGTTCCGGTCGCCGGCTTCTTCCAGAGGGCCTGGGACGGCGTGGCCATGTGGTTCAAGTGACGGCCTTGAGGCCGTCATGCTGACGCGGTCGGCGCCGAAGGATCCTTGGAGGCATTGATGATCTATCTGAACGGCGAATTCATGCCGATCGAGCAAGCCAGGATATCGGTGCTCGATCGCGGCTTCATCTTCGGCGACGGCGTCTACGAGGTGATCCCGTCGTATTCGCGGCGGCCGTTTCGCCTGCCCGAGCACCTCGCGCGCCTGCGGGCGAGCCTGGACGCGATCCGCATTGCCAACCCGTACGACGACGCCAGGTGGTCCGAGCTCGTTGCCAGGATCATCGCGGGCAACCCCTGGGAGGACCAGAACGTCTATCTGCAGATCACGCGCGGCGTCGCCAAGCGGGACCATGCGTTCCCCAAGGGCCTCAGGCCCACGGTCTTCCTCATGTCGAGCGAGCTGGTTCCGCCGTCTCCGGAGCTCGTCAGGACCGGGGCCAAGGCGATCGTGCTTCCCGACTTCCGCTGGCTGCGTTGCGACATCAAGTCGACCTCGCTGCTCGGCAACTGCCTGCTGCGCACGCTCGCGGCCGAGCAGGACTGCGCAGAGGCGATCCTGGTGCGCGACGGCGAGCTGACCGAGGCGTCGGCAAGCAACGTGTTCGTCGTGAAGAACGGAACCGTGCTCGCGCCGCCCAAGTCTCACTTGATATTGCCCGGCATCACCTACGACGTCGTGCTCGAGATCCTGCGCGCCAACGCGATTGCCCACGAGGTCCGCCCCGTGAAGGAGGGCGAGTTGCGCTCGGCCGACGAGGTCTGGGTCACGTCGTCCTCCAGGGAAGTCCTGCCGATCACAACGCTCGACGGCAAGCCGGTCGGCCCGGGGCGCCCCGGCCCGGTCGGCCTCAAGGTCTACGCGCTCTACCAGCAGTACAAGGCGCAGGTGATGCGCGCCCCCGTCCATGCCTGAGAGTGACGCTCCGGTCCTCGCCTTCCCCTGTGAGTTTCCCATCAAGGTCATGGGCAGGACGCAGGCCGGCTATGCGCAGGCGGTGATCGAGGTGGTGACGCGCCATGCCCCGGACTTCGACCCGGCGACCCTCGAGATGCGTCCCAGCCGCGAGGGGCGCTACCTCTCGCTCACCTGCACCGTCCGCGCGGTGTCGCGCGAGCAGCTCGACGAGCTGTACCGAGAGCTGTGCGATCATCCCATGGTGACCATGGTCCTCTAGCGCATGCTTGCCTACGTACATGCCGGCCGGAGGGGCGCCGCGCCCGCCGCGCGCTCCGCCCCAGTCGTCCGCCACCTGGGATTCGCCGAGTACGCCGAGACCTACTCCGCGATGCGCCGCTTCACGGCCGAGCGGACCGCGGCGACCCCCGACGAGCTGTGGGTGCTCCAGCACCCGCCGGTGTACACGGCCGGAATCGCGGGGCGGCCCGAGCATTTCCCGCGAACGAGCCCGATTGCGCTGGTGCGCGCAGACCGCGGCGGACAGATCACCTACCACGGACCCGGACAGGCCATCGTGTATACCCTGGTCGATCTCGAGCGACGCGGCCTCACGGTGCGCGCCATGGTGGCGCTGATCGAGGACGCGGTGATCGGCCTTCTCGCGGAGCGCGGCGTCGCGGCCGGGAGAACACCCGGCGCTCCCGGCGTGTACGTGGCAGGCGCAAAGATCGCGGCCCTCGGCCTGCGCGTGCGGCGCGGGGGCTGCTACCACGGGGTCGCGCTCAACGTGGACATGGACCTCGCGCCTTTCTCCGATATCGATCCCTGCGGCTACCCGGGACTGAAGGTGACCCAGACGTCCGCGCTCGGAGTCCGGGACGGCGTCGAGGCGCTCGGCGGAGCGCTCGCCCGGCGCATCGCGGACCTCCTCGAATCCCGATGAGCGAAGTCGCCCAGCAGAAGAAGAAGGGCCTCGCGAAGACGCGCATTCCGATTGCGGTCGCGCCTTCCGCGCGCCTCCCCAAGCCGGAGTGGATCCGCGTGCGCGCCGCATCCGAGGGCTCGCGCTTTCACGAGATCAAGCGGATCCTGAGGGACAAGGCGCTGCACACGGTCTGCGAGGAGGCTTCCTGCCCGAACATCGGCGAGTGCTTCGGCAAGGGCACCGCGACGTTCATGATCCTCGGCGACCTGTGCACCCGGCGCTGCCCGTTCTGCGACGTCGCCCACGGCAGGCCGCTGCCGCCCGATCCCGAGGAGCCCGAGCACCTCGCGCAGACGATCGCCTCGCTCGGGCTCTCGTACGTCGTCATCACGAGCGTCGACCGCGACGACCTCAGGGACGGGGGCGCCGTGCATTTCGTCGACTGCATCCGCGCCGTGCGCGAAAGATCGCCTGCGACGCGCATCGAGGTCCTCGTTCCGGACTTCCGCGGGCGCCTCGAGCGCGCGCTGGAAGTGCTGGACGCGGCGCTTCCCGACGTGATGAACCACAACCTGGAGACCGTGCCGCGTCTTTACCGGAAGGCGCGCCCGGGGGGCAACTACGCGCACTCGCTCGAGCTCCTCAAGGACTTCAAAGCCCGCCATCCCCGGATTCCGACCAAGTCGGGCCTCATGGTCGGCCTGGGGGAAACCGATGACGAGATCCTCGAAGTGATGCGCGATCTCCGCGCCCACGACGTCGACATGCTCACCGTCGGGCAGTACCTCCAGCCGTCGCCGCACCACCTGAGCGTCGAGCGCTACGTGCACCCCGATACCTTCGCAATGCTCGGGCGCGAGGCCGCCAAGCTCGGCTTTACGCACGCCGCGGTCGGGGCGATGGTGCGCTCGTCCTACCACGCCGACCGGCAGGCGCACGCCGCGGGCGTCGCCTAGGGGAATCCTTGCTTCGCCTCTCCGGATATCTCGCCGCCCTGGCCGTCTCCTCCGCTTGGGCGATAACGCTCGACGACATCAGCGACCGCGATGCGATCAACGGGTTGAAACAGGCACTCACCAGCGGCGCGCAGGCTGCGGTGGCGAAGCTCGGCAAGCAGGACGGATTCATGAGCGATTCGCGCATCAAGATTCCGCTGCCTCCGTCGATGAAGCGCGCCGAGGCGATGATGCACTCGATCGGCGCGGGCAAGCAGGCCGACGACCTGGTCCTGCGCATGAACCGCGCGGCCGAGGCCGCGGTCCCGCAGGCGAAGCCCCTGCTCGTCGACGCGGCGAGGAAGATGACCGTGCAGGACGCAAAGGGCATCCTCACCGGCGGGCCGGACAGCGCGACGCAGTACTTCAAGCGCGCCACCTCGGAGCCGCTCGCCCAGAAATTCAAGCCGATCGTCAGGAAAGCGATGGCCAAGGTCAAGCTCGCCGAAGCCTACAACGAGATCGCGGCGAGCGGCGCGAAGTTCGGCCTGGTGAAACAGGAGGACGTCAACCTCGAGGACTACGTGACGCGCAAGGCGCTGGACGGACTGTTCGTCGGCATCGCCGACGAGGAGAAGAAGATCCGCGAGAATCCTGCCGCCGCCGCCTCGTCGATCGTGAAGAAAGTGTTCGGGGCGCTCGCCAAGTAGGGCGGCAAAGCGGATGGGAAGAGCGATGTCCGCGGCAGCGCTCCGGTCGACAGTCAAGGTCTGCATGTTCGACCAGTACGGCACCGTGGTCGACATGCAGACAGGGCTCACCGAGGCGGTCGCCCCGTATCTTAAGGGCAAGGGCTGGGCAGGGCGCCCGGACGCGTTCGTGACCTGGTGGCGGCGAACGCACTTCGAGAATTCGATGATCGACGCGCTGCTTCACCGCGAGCACACGCCCTACCGGGAGATCGGTCACCGCGCCGTCGCCTACACCCTGGACCGCGCCGGGATCCCGTATTCGATGGACGAGGTCCGCTCGCTGGTATCGGAAATCGAGCGGCTCAAGCCTTTCCCCGACGTGCCCGAGGCGCTCGCGCGCCTCAAGGCCCGCTACCGGATCGTCGTTCTCTCCAACGGAGACCCCGACATGCTCGAGGCCGCCAAGGCCTTCCACAAGATTCCTTTCGACGCGGTGATCTCGGTGGCGGCCGCGAATTCCTTCAAGCCGCATGTCGCCACCTACACGAAGGCGGCCGAGATCCTCGGCGTGAGGATGGACGAGGTGCTGTTCGTTGCCAACCATGCGTTCGACTGCATCGGCGCCAAGTCGGCGGGGATGCATACGGCATTCATCGACCGCCGCAAGCGGCCCTTCGGGATGACGCCGCACCAGCCCGACCTCGTCGTCCCGAACATGAAGAGCCTCGCCGACGCGCTCGCGACCGGCTAAGCGGGGCGCCTAGAAGTAGACCCGCGTCCGTCCCGGTTCGCGCGATACCTCGTAAAGGGCCGAGCGACCGACGTTGGCGACCTTGCGCACTCCGGCCCGCGACAGCAGCGTCTCGGTCGCGTAGTCGGTCTCCTCGTCGCATACGAAGCGCAGGTCGACGACCGACAGGTTCGCCGCGACCGCCTGCCGCAGTATCCGGTCGTTGAAGATCGCGAGCGCCGTGGCCGCGGCGCGCTGATGCAAGGGATCCCCGTGGCGCGAGGGGACCAGCGTGCACACGACGGTGGGCAGGCCCGCCTCGAGCGCCGCTGCGACGAGGCTCGTGAAGATTTCCTCGAACCTGTCGGCCGCGGTGGCGAGCGTTTCGAGCGCTCCGCTCACGGACTGCGCGCTGGCGCCCAGCAGCCCGCTCGCATCGATCGCCCAGGCACCGTCCACACAGATGCCGACGTGCGTCGCGTCGAGCGGGATCGCGCGCGCCCAGCCGCGCTCCAGCACCTGCGGAGGCTCGAGCACGGTGAGCTTCCACGGGTTTCGCGGCTTGGGGACGAGCACGTCTTCGGCCGGGTCCAGGCCCAGGTCGAGGTTCTCGAGCGCGTCGCCGAGCAGCACCAGATGGCGGATCACGTCGGGCGCGTCCGCACCTTCCTGAACGGAATTGGCTTGCACGATTTCCTCCTTGCGTCGCGACCGGGATTTTTTTGTGACTGCGGAAGCGCTGCCGGGACGCCTTCCAGACGGAGGCTCAGTGCGCTTTTTCCCAATTCTGTCCCGAACCGAGGTCGACGGCAAGAGGGACCTTGAGCTCGGCGACCCCGCTCATGAGCCTGGGTATTTCGGCCCTGACGCGCTCGAGCTCGCTCTGCGGCACCTCGAGCACCAGCTCGTCGTGCACCTGCATGATCAGCCTCGCGGCGAGCCGCTCGCGGTCGAGCCAGCCCTGCACGGCGATCATCGCCAGCTTGATCAGGTCGGCCGCCGTGCCCTGCATCGGCGCGTTGATCGCCGCGCGTTCGGCCCCCCCGCGCCGCGCCGGGTTGGCGCTCCGGATCTCCGGGAGCCACAGCCGCCGGCCCAGCACCGTCTCCACGTAGCCGCGCTCGCGCGCGATCCTGCGCGTGTCCTCCATGTACTTCGCGACTCCGGGATAGCGCGTGAAGTAGCTGGCGATATAGGCCTGCGCCGTGGCGCGCTCCAGCCCGAGCTGCTGGGCGAGGCCGAACGCCGACATGCCGTAGATCAGGCCGAAGTTGATCACCTTGGCGTAGCGGCGCTCCTCGGCGGACACCCCGGCGAGCGAGCGGCCGAAGACCTCCGCGGCGGTGGCCCGGTGGATGTCCTCTCCCGCGGCGAAGGCGCGCAGCAGGTTTTCGTCTCCCGAGATGTGCGCCATGATGCGCAATTCGACCTGCGAGTAGTCGGCGCTGACGATCAAGCTCCCGGCGGGGGCGATGAAAGCCTCGCGGATGCGGCGTCCCTCGGGCGTCCTCACCGGGATGTTCTGCAGATTGGGGTCGTTCGACGAAAGGCGCCCGGTGACGGCGACCGCCTGGCCATAGGTGGTGTGTACCCGCCTGGTCTGCGGGTTGACCATCCTCGGCAGCTTGTCGGTGTAGGTGGACTTGAGCTTCGAGATCTCGCGGTGGTCGAGGAGCATGCGCGCGAGCGGATGGTCGAGCGCGAGCTTCTCGAGCACTTCCTCGTCGGTCGAAGGCGCGCCCGAGGGCGTCTTCTTGACGACCGGCATGCCTTTCCTCTCGAAGAAGATCTCGGCGATCTGCTTGGGCGAGCCGAGATTGAAAGGCTGCCCCGCCTCCGCGTGAGCCTTGCTCTCGAGGTCGAGCATCTTCTGGCCCAGCTCATGGCTCATGGACTCGAGCTGCCGCGCGTCGACCAGCACGCCCGCTCTTTCCATGCGGTAGAGCACCTCGCGCACCGGCATCTCGAGCTCGCCGTAGATTCGCGCGAGCTTCTCCTCGGCGGCGATCTTCGGGTGCAGGACCGCGTGCAACTGCAGCGCGACGTCGGCGTCCTCCGCCGCGTACGCCGAGGCACGCTCCACCTCCACCTGCTCGAAGGGGATGCGCTGCGCGCCGGTGCCCGTCACCTCTTCGATCGCGAGCGGCTTCGCGCCCAGATGGCGCTGCGCGAGGCTCTCCACGTCGTGGCGCATGTGGCTCTCGATCACGTAGGACTCGAGCAGCACGTCGTGCGCGATGCCGCGCAGGCCGATGCCGTGATTCGCGAGCACGTGCTGATCGTACTTGATGTTGTGGCCGGCCTTTGCGTGGCGGTCGCTCTCGAGCCAGCCCTTGAGCACCGCGAGTGCCCTGTCGGTCGCCACCTGGCCGGGCGCCCCGGCGTAGCGGTGGGCGAGCGGAAGGTACGCTGCCCGGCCCGACTGCGTCGCGAACGCGAGACCCACGAGGCGTGCCTGCATCGGCTCCTCGCTCGTTGTCTCGGTGCGGAGCGCAACGAGGGTCGAGGCGTCGATCTCGCGCAGCCAGCGCGACACGTCGGCCTCGGTCGAGAGCGTCTCATGGCGCCGCTCGACCGGTGCGGTCGCCGCCGGCGCGGTTTCTACCGCCGCCTGCGCCTCCTTCAGCCACGACTTGAAGCCGAAGCGCGAAAGGAGCTCGGAGAGGCGCGCTTCGTCCCGCTGCGCCAGCTTCAGGTCCTCCAAATCGAACGGCAGCTCTACGTCGCACTTCACCGCGAGCAGTTGCCTCGCCCTGGGAAGCCAGTCGAGGGCCTTGCGCAGATTCTCACCGACCGCGCCCCCGATCTCACCCGCGTGCCTCATTACCTCCTCGAGCGACCCGTACTGGGCGACCCACTTCGCCGCGGTCTTCGGGCCCACCTTTTCGACCCCGGGCACGTTGTCGACCGAGTCGCCGACCAGCGTCAGGTAATCGAGCATGCGCCCGGGCGGAACGCCGAACTTCGCCTTCACGCCCTCGGGGTCGAGGCGCTCGTTCGACATCGTGTTGACGAGCGTCACGCGCCCGGTGACGAGCTGCGCGAGATCCTTGTCGCCGGTCGAGATCACGCAGCGCATGCCGCGCCTGTCGGCTTCGCGCGCGAGGGTTCCGATGACGTCATCGGCTTCCACGCCTTCGATCTGCAGCAGCGGCCAGCCCCAAGCGCGAATCGCCTCCATGAGCGGCTCCACCTGCGATCCCAGATCGTCCGGCATCGGCGGGCGGTTCGCCTTGTACTTGTCGTACAGATCGTCGCGGAAAGTCCTGCCGCGCGCGTCGAACACGCACGCCAGGTAATCCGCCTTGTGGTCGGCGAGCAGCCGTCGTAGCATGTTCAGCACGCCGTAGATCGCGCCCGTGGGTTCGCCTGCGGCGTTGCGCAGGTCGGGCAACGCATGAAACGCGCGGTACAGATACGACGACCCGTCAACCAGCAGCAGCGTTTTTTCCAAGGGAACTATGAGCGAAAAGATCCCGAAGTCTTTCGGCGGCGCATCGCGCGAGGCGAGCGCCGCTGGCGAGGCATGGCACCTGTTCCGCATTATGTCAGAATTCGTGGAGGCCACCGAACGCATCGACGACATACGCCCCGCGGTGAGCGTGTTCGGCAGCGCGCGCGTGCCGCAGGGTCACGCCTACTACGCGCTCGCCGAAAAGACCTCGCGCCTCCTGTCGGACGCCGGCTTCTCCGTGGTCTCGGGCGGCGGGCCCGGCATCATGGAGGCGTCGAACCGGGGAGCGCATTTCGGCCGCTCGCCCGCGGTGGGCCTGAACATAGAGCTCCCGCGCGAGCAGTTCGGCAACACCTACCAGGACATCTCGCTCCTGTTCCGCCACTTCTTCGCGCGCAAGGCGATGTTCGTGCGGTGCGCGAGCGCGTTCGTGTTCCTGCCGGGCGGATTCGGCACGCTCGACGAGCTCACCGAAGTGCTGGTGCTCATGCAGACCGGAAAGACCGCGCGGGCCCCCTGCATCCTCATGCACCGGCCTTTCTGGCTCGGATTGCTCGACTGGCTTCGCGACAGGCTCGCGGCCGAGCGGATGATCGACCCCGGCGACCTGGACCTCGTCCAGCTCGTCGACGACCCCGAGAGCGTCATCGAGTGCATCTTCAAGCACTACGAGCACCGCAGCTTCCAGCCGCGCGCCGCCGAGCGGGAGATTCTGCTCAACCTCTGATAGACTCGGCCGATGCCGGATCGCTCCCTGCTGCGACGCGTTCTCGCTGCCGCGCTGTTCGCGTTCTCGCTGCCGCTCGCCGCGCAGCAGCCGCCCAAGCTCGAGCCGCTTCCGGAGATTCCGCCGCCGCCTCCCGGAGTGGAAGCGCCCGAGGAAGCGCCGGTGCGGATCGAATCCAAGCAGGACCAGGTCGAGGAACAGCTCATCGATGGCCGCCACGTGGTGCGTGTCAAGACTCCGGCCGGCCTGGAGTACTGGCTGGTCGAGGATCTCGCGGACGGCCCCGGGCTGAAAAACGAGAGCCTCGATCACGGCGTGCGCGTACCGCTTTGGGTGATCAAACGATTCTGACGCTCGCGCGGGGGTCATGTCGGTATTCACGCGCGTCACCCACGAAGAGCTTTCCGCCTGGCTGAAGCGCTACGCGATCGGCGCGCTCGTCGACTTCCAGGGCATTGCCGCGGGCATCGAGAACACCAACTACTTCGTCACGACGTCACACGGCCGCTTCGTGCTGACGCTGTTCGAGAGGCTCCCCGCGGCGGAGCTGCCTTTTTACCTGAATCTCATGGCGCACCTCGCGCGCCATGGCATCCCCTGCCCGGCGCCGATCGCCGACCGCGGCGACAAGTACCTCGGGACGCTGAACGGCAAGCCCGCCACCATCGTCACCTGCCTGCCGGGAGCGCCCGTCACCACCCCCGACACCGGCCATTGCACCCGGGTCGGGGCCATGCTGGGCGACATGCATCTCGCGGGAAAAGGCTACGCGGGCAAGCTGGACAACCCGCGCGGGCCCCGCTGGTGGCACGGCGCCGCGCGCGAAGTAACGCCGTTTCTCGACGATCCGCGCCGCGCGCTGCTCGCCTCCGAGCTCGAGTTCCAATCGAGCCGCCGCGACCTCGCGGTGCCGCGCGGCCCGATCCACGCCGACCTCTTCCGCGACAACGTGCTCTTCGACGGCGAGCGCATAGGCGGAGTCATCGACTTCTACTTCGCGGGCGTGGACGCGTTGCTCTTCGATGTCGCGGTGACGGTCAATGATTGGTGCGTCGAGCCTTCGGGCGAGATCGACACCGGGCGCGCGCTCGCGCTCCTGGCCGCGTACCGGCGCGTCCGGGAATTCACCGACGGGGAGCGGGAAGCCTGGCCCGTGATGCTCCGCGCCGCCGCCCTCCGGTTCTGGCTGTCGCGCCTGTACGACTTCTACCTGCCGCGAACGGGCGAGCTCACCCACGCGCACGATCCGGAGCATTTCCGCCGCGTGCTCGAGGCGCGGCGCACCCGGCCGCTATCCCTTGTATGAACCGCCGAGCCGTACCACACTATCTCCCATGAACGCGGGCCGGAAACGAGCGTAGATGCGCGTCGTCGCGGCGAGAAACGGCTGGACCTGGCTGGTGCGGGGCTTCGCGCTTTTCCGCAAGAATCCCCCGATGTGGCTCTTCCTCGTGTTCACCTACTGGCTCGCGGTGGCGCTGCTCGGCCAGATCCGGTACGTCGGCCCGGCCGCGTCGACGGTGCTGCTCCCGGCGTTTTCGGTGAGCTTCATGGTGATGTGCGCGGTGCTCGAGCACGGCGGCATCCTGAGGCCGGCGCTGCTCATCTCGGGATTCCGCAGCGGGCCTTCCACGTTGATCGTCCTTGGGGTGCTGTATCTGCTGTCGATCGTCGCGGTGCTGGCGCTCGCCTCCATCGCCGACGCGGGCGCGCTTCTCATGTGGGTCCTTTCCGGCCGCGAGCCCGCCGAGGAAGCCCTCGCGGACGGCAGCGTGTCGCTCGCCATGCTGGTCGCGTCGCTCGCGGCGACGCCGGTGCTGATGGCGTTCTGGTTCGCCCCGGTGCTCGCCGCATGGAACCGCATCGGCGCGCTTCAATCGCTCTTCTACAGCTTCTTCGCGGTGTGGCGGAACTGGCGGGCCTTCCTCGTCTATGGAGCGGCGCTGTTCCTCGTCGGCGCGGCCGTGATGACCGCGGTCACGATCCTGGCGGTCCTGATGCGGGGCCGGCTAGACGTGCTCCGCTCCTTTGCGCTGATCTTCATGCTGTTCACCCTGCCCACCCTGTTTGCGAGCTTCTACGCAAGCTACCGGGACGTGTTCCCCGAGAACGCGGTCCCGGCCGAGCCGCCGCAAAGAGATGCCGGAAGCGCGTAGTCGGCTCCGATTCTGCTATCCTTCGCGGCGGCGCGGCCGTTGAGTTGGCGCCGCGCTTGCCGGCGGGGAGTGACGAATTGAAAGATCAGCCCTGCGAGCTGTGCGCCTCCCCCGGAGGGGACGTGCTATGGCGCGACGAGTTCTGCCGCATCGTTCTCGTCGACGATCCTGATTACCCCGGCTTCTGCCGCGTGGTCCTGGAGCGGCACGTGAAGGAAATGACCGATCTGGCACAAGGCGAGCGCGCCCGGCTGATGGACGCGGTGTTCGCGACCGAGGCGGCGCTGCGCGAGCTGGTCTCGCCCCGCAAGATCAACCTCGCGAGCTTCGGCAACGCGGTTCCCCACCTGCACTGGCACGTCGTTCCGCGCCACGGCGACGACCGCCATTTCCCGAAGCCCGTCTGGGCCGAGCCCGTGCGGGCGTACGCCCAGCCGCGGCCCGCGCCCAACCGCGGCTCTCTGGCCGACGCCCTGAGGGCGCGCCTGTCCTAGCCATGGCGGATCTCGACCTTCCCACGATCAGCCCCGACGCCAGGCCCGAGTTCACCGACGCCTCGGGCTGCGCGAAGTGGCTGCAGACCGTGCCGCTCATCAACGTCGGCCCGGCCCACCTGCGCCTGCTCGAGCAGCTCGACGAGCTGAACACCTTCAAGGTGGCGCCCGCGGAGCGGCTGAAGATCCTCGAGCTCATGCGCGAGCCGGTGAGCTTCGTGCAGAAGGAGCTTGCCAAGAAGTTCGCCAGCCGCCCCGCCCCGCTCGCGCCGCCCGAGCGCGAGGTCCTAAAGAACGTGCAGGCGCTCTGGGACGCCCTGTCGACCGGATACCAGCACTGCGTCCAGGCCATTGTCGACCGCTCGGGCAGCCTGAGCGTCCCCCTCGTGGGGCAGCGCGTCCTGTGGTGCACCGGACAGAAGATGGTCACGTACTATGAGGCGTACCAGGACGTGGGCGAGGCGGAATGGAGAACCCTGCATCGCGTCTATGCCCTCGTCGAGGAGCGCGGCAAGACCAAGGAGGACGTTCCTCATCCGGACCGCAAGGGGAAGGAGACGACCTGCATGGAGACGTACGCGCAGGTGCTGCTCCTCGATCTCGCCAATCCCGGCAAGCTCACGCCGCGCCAGAGGGAGCTGGTCTCGCAGTGGCTCGAGCGCTGGACCAAGAAGGTCTCGATCGGGCGCGAGTCGGCCGACACGGGCGACGCTGCGCCGCTGAAGGTAGACCTCGCCGGCGCGGCGGGCGCATCGCACCGCCCTGTGGAGGGCGACGCGGCCCGCATCCTGGACCTGAGCGAGCTGCGCAGCGACCTGCGCAAGCGCATCGCGCTGCTGCGCAAAGGCGAGACTCCCGGGGAGCTCGGCCTGGGAGAGGACGTGACCGCCGCCCTCGCAGACAGCATGCTCGTGATGATCTACAGGCGCTGGTGCGAAGATCAGCTGTCGCGCGCGCATCCACGGCACGGCGCGACCGGGACCGCCCAAACCTGCGTCGGGATGCAGGCGATCCATTTCTACGTCACCGGCCGCGGCTTCACCACGCGCGGCGGCGCGCGCCCGATGTCGACGAAAGAGCACATGGAGATTGCGACGCTGGGACGCCTGGCGACGCGCCACGAGGACGATCCCGCGACCACGCCCAGCCATCCGCTCGAGGTCTGGCACATCAAGGACGAGAGCGCCTCGGGGCTGCGGCTCGAGCGCGCCGACCCGCGGGCGAACTCTCGCCTGGTCCTGGGCCAGATGCTGGGGATCCGGCTCGCGACCGCGAAGGCCTTCCTGCTGTGCACGATCAAGTGGCTGTCGGTTTCCACCGAATTCAGCGTGCGCATCGGAGTGCAGATCCTGCCCGGGGTTCCGCAGGGGATCGGCGTAAAGCCCGCCGACGCGCTCACCGACCCGTATTCGCAGGGGTTCCTTCTTCCGGCTTTCGCCCCGCTGCAGGCCCCCGAGACGCTGGTCATCACCGCCGGTTGGTTCAGGGCCAAGCGCGAGCTGGAGATCGCCGATCGCCCGGGCCGGGTACGGCTGCTCGAGCTCGTCGACCGCGGCGCAGACTTCGAGCGCGTGAGCTTCGAGCCCGCCTGAACGCGCCCGTTCCCACCGAGATCACGCTGCACGCCAGGTCGCGCGTGCTGGAGATCGCGTTCTCCGACGGGCTCCGTTTCGAGCTTCCCTACGAATTCCTGCGCGTGTACTCGCCCTCGGCCGAGGTGCGCGGACACGGACCCGGACAGGAGGTGCTGCAGGCGGGCAAGAAGGACGTCGACATCCTGAGCCTCGAACCCGTGGGAAGCTACGCGGTGCAGCCGCACTTCTCCGACGGGCACGCCACCGGCATCTACTCCTGGGACTACCTCTACGAGCTCGGGACGAATCGCGAAGCGATGTGGAAGAGTTATCTGGAGCGCCTCAAGGCGGCGGGCGCGCGGCGCGAGCCCTGACCTGCTAGCATGTTTGTATGAGCGAGACGGATTTCGGCTACGGGCGCGTCGACGCCGCCGAGAAAGCAGAGCGCGTCGCAGGGGTTTTCTCCTCCGTCGCTCCCCGGTACGACCTGATGAACGATCTCATGTCGGGCGGGCTGCACCGGCTGTGGAAGGCCTTCACGGTGACCCTCGCGGGGGTGCGCGAGGGCGAGCGCGTGCTCGACGTGGCGGCCGGCTCGGGCGACCTCGCGCTCGAGTTCGCGAAGCGCGCGGGCGCCAGCGGCGAGGTGTGGCTCACCGACATCAACCGGGCGATGCTCGAGCGCGGACGCGACCGGCTGCTTGACCGCGGACTGCCGCTGCCGGCGGTGCAGTGCGATGCGGAGGCGCTGCCATTCCCTTCGAACTACTTCGATTGCGTCAGCGTCGCATTCGGTCTGCGCAACATGACCGACAAGGCGGCGGCGCTCGCCGAGATGCGGCGCGTGCTCAGGCCCGCGGGGCGCCTGCTCGTGCTCGAGTTCTCGCGCGTGTGGGCGCCGCTGTCGAAGCTCTACGACTGGTACTCGTTCAAAGTGCTGCCCTGGCTCGGCCGCAAGGTCGCCGGAGACGAGGCGGCCTACCGCTACCTCGCCGAGTCGATCCGGATGCACCCCGACCAGGAGAGCCTGAAGGGCATGCTCGAACGGGCAGGGCTGGAGAAGGTCGAATACTTCAACCTGAGTGCGGGCGTGGTCGCCCTGCACCGGGGCTACAAGCTGAACTGAGGAGAGAGATATGAAAGTCTTCATCGTTTCCCTGGCGGCGCTCGCCGTCGCCGCTCTGGCCGTGACCGACGACGCGCTGGCGGCGAGGCTGGGCGGCGGACGCAGTCTCGGCGCGCAAAGGCAGCTCAGCGCCCCGCAGCGGCAGGCGACACCACCGTCGCAGCCGCAGCCGACGGGCGCCGCCCAGCCCGGCAACCGCTGGCTCGGGCCGCTTGCGGGACTGGCCGCCGGCCTCGGCCTCGGCTGGCTGTTCGCACAAGGAGGTTTCGGCTCCGTCCTCGGCGTGCTGCTCATGGCTCTGCTGGCGGGAGCGGCGGTGATGGTGCTGATGCGCGCGCTCGGCAGGAGCCCCTCGCAGGGCTCGCGTCTGCAGTACTCGGGGATGGGCGAGGAGACCGTGCCCGCGCCCCCGCCCTCGCAGCTTCCCGGGGACGCGGGAGTCAGGCCGGACTTCCGGAGCCAGTTCGTATCCGACATCCCGCCGAATTTCGACATCGATGCCTTTACCCGGGAGGCGAAGCGCAACTTCCTGCGGCTCCAGGAGGCGAACGACCGCGGCGACCTCGTGCGCCTCCGGCAGGTCACCACGCAGGAGATGTTCGACGCGCTCAAGGACGAGGCGGGGACGCGCGCCCGAGGTCAGCAGACCGATGTGGTCAGGCTGGACGCGTCGCTGCTCGAGGTCGTCACCGAAGGCGACCTGCACTGGGCGAGCGTGCGCTTCTCCGGCTCGATCCGCGAGAATGCAAAAGCTCCCGCCGAGCGGTTCGAGGAGATCTGGAACCTCTGCAAGCCGGTGAGCGGCTCCTCGGGGTGGCTGCTCGCGGGAATCCAGCAGACCCACTGATCCGCGACGCCACCGGGACCGCACCCATGCTGGAGCGCGGCGCGGTCGCCGGCCTGAACCACCTCCTGTCCCAGCAGCCGCTCGCCGCGGAGCGCCTGCGCGGCTTCGCCGGCAAGAGCATCGAGATCCGCTGCCCTCCGTTTCCGCGCCTGCACCTCACGGTCCTCGAGAACGGCATGCTTGAGCGCTCGCAGGACGGAGCGGAGAGCGCGCTCGTCGTGAAGTTCAAGCCGGCCGCGCTGCCGCTCTTGATCGCGCGCGACGAGACGGCGCGAGGCCAGATCGAGATCGAGGGTCCGGCGGACCTCGCCGCCGCGGTGGACGCGCTTTTTCGCGAGATCTCATGGGACTACGAGGAGGACCTCTCGCGGGTCTTCGGCGACGTCGTCGCCCACCGCTTGGCCACGGGCGGCAAGGCCTTCGTCGCCTGGCACGGCGAGGCGCTCAAGCGGCTCGCGGAGAATCTCGCCGAGTACTGGGCCGATGAGCGGCCCCTGCTCGTTCGCCCGGCGGATGCCGAGAGGTTCCGCGCGGACTCGGACGCCCTGCGGAACGAGGTCGCGCGACTCGAGGAACGCATCGAGCGCCTCGAGCGCTCCAGCAGGCGCTGAATCCCGCTTCGCGGTGGCGCGGGGCAATTCTGGTAGATTTGCCGCTTCTCCAAGCGAGCGCCCTCTTCCTTGTTCCGCTTCGTCAAGATCCTCTGGATAGCCCTGCGTTTCGGGCTGGACGAGTTCGCGCTTCCTGCCGACAGCCGGGTGGCGCGAGTCGTCGGCGCGCTGCTTTTCTTCCGTCCGCTCGCCGAGCCGCGCGCCGTGAGGCTGCGGCGCGCGCTCGAGCGCCTGGGCCCCATCTTCGTGAAGTTCGGCCAGGTGCTCTCGACGCGCCGCGACCTTCTGGCGCCGGACATCGCCGATGAGCTGGCGAAGCTCCAGGACCGCGTGCCCCCGTTTCCGGGCGAGATCGCCGTCGCCGAGGTCGAGCGCGCCTTCGGCAAGCCGATCGCGCAGGTGTTCGAGCGCTTCGACCAGGATCCGGTCGCAAGCGCCTCGGTCGCCCAGGTGCACCTCGCGGCGCTCCCCGGCGGCGCGGAGGCCGCGGTCAAGATCCTGCGGCCGGGAATGCTCCCGGTGATCGGAGAGGACCTAGCGCTGCTCGACACCGCAGCTGGTCTCATCGAGCGCTTCTTCGCCGATGGCAGGCGCTTGAGGCCGCGCGAGGTCGTCGCCGAGTTCGCGCGCCATCTCGACGAGGAGCTCGACCTGATGCGCGAGGCAGCCCACGCCAGCCAGCTGCGCCGCAATTTCCAGGATTCTCCGCTCCTCGCCGTGCCGGAGGTCTACTGGGACTGGTGCACGACCACCGTCATGACCATGCAGAGGATGCACGGAACGCCGGTGAGCCAGGTCGGGGAGCTGCGCCGCCAGGGCGTGGACATCCCCAAGCTCGCGCGAACCGGGGTGGAGATCTTCTTCACGCAGGTGTTCCGCGACGGCTTCTTCCACGCCGACATGCACCCGGGAAACATCCTGGTCACGCCCGAGGGCCGCTACGTCGCCCTCGACTTCGGCATCATGGGCACACTCACCGAGGTGGACAAGCAGTACCTCGCGCAGAACTTCCTCGGCTTCTTCCAGCGCGATTATGCCCGCGTGGCGCGCGCGCACCTGGAAGCGGGCTGGGTGCCGGCCGACACAAGGGTGGACGAATTCGAAGGCGCGATCCGGGCCGTATGCGAGCCGTTCTTCGACCGCCCGCTCGGGGAGATCTCCTTCGGCCGGGCGCTGGTGCGCCTGTTCCAGACCTCGCGCCGCTTCAACGTGGAGGTCCAGCCGCAGCTGGTGATGCTGCAGAAAACGCTTCTCAACGTCGAGGGCCTGGGGCGGCAGCTCGACCCCGGCCTGGACCTGTGGTCGACGGCCAAGCCCTTCCTGGAGAAGTGGATGGGCGAGCAGGTCGGCTTCAAGGGGCTGCTGCGTGCGCTGCGCGGCGAGGCGCCGCGCTGGGCGACGATGCTTCCGCAGCTGCCGCGCCTCCTGCACCGCGCGCTGGCGGACGATCGGATCGGACGCATCGAACGTCTGCTCGAGCGGCTCGTCGCGCTCCAGCGCCGGCGCAACCGGCTGCTCGCCGTGGCGATCGTGATCGCCGCCGCCGCGCTGACGTGGGCGCTGATCGGTAAGATCTAGGTCCATGGCCTTGCTCGAGATCAGGAAGGTCACGCGTCGTTTCGGCGCGCTCGCCGCCGTCGACGAGGTGAGTCTCGCCATCGAGGCGGGGGAGTTCTTCACGCTGCTGGGGCCTTCGGGGTGCGGCAAGACGACGCTGCTGAGGATGATCGCGGGCTTCGACCTGCCAGATTCCGGCGCCATCTTTCTCGATGGCCGCGATCTTGTCGGCACGCCCCCCGAGAAGCGCCCTATCCACACGGTCTTCCAGAGCTACGCGCTCTTTCCGCACATGACCGTGTCCCAGAACATCGCCTTTCCGCTGAAGATGGCGGGCAAGCCGCTCGACGAGATCCAAGCCAAGGTCAAGGAGGCGCTCGGCCAGGTCCACCTCGAGGACAAGGGCGGGCACCTTCCCCACGAACTTTCCGGGGGCCAGAAGCAGCGCGTCGCACTCGCCCGCTCGCTCGTCAACCGGCCGCGGGTGCTGCTGCTCGACGAGCCCCTGGGCGCGCTCGACGCCAAGCTCCGGGAGGAGATGCAGATCGAGCTGATTTCGCTGCAGCGCGACGTCGGCGTCACCTTCGTCTTCGTCACTCACGCCCAGTCCGAGGCGCTGGCGCTCTCACACCGCATCGCCGTGATGAACGAGGGCCGGGTCATCCAGCTTGACGAGCCTTCCAGAATCTACGGCTATCCGGTGAACCGGTTCGTAGCCGATTTCATCGGCAAGTGCAACATCCTGGAGGCGGATGTCGTCGAGGCCTCGTCATCCGGGGTCACGCTCCAGGTGAAGGGATTGGGCAAGGTGACGGCGCCGCCGCGCGAGGGCGCGAAGGCGGGCGAGCGCGGGGTGCTCGCGCTGAGGCCGGAGCAGGTGCGCATCGGCGCGCCCGATTCGCCTCACGACCTGAAGAACCATTTCACCGGCCGCGTGCACGATCTCCTCTACATCGGTGACGTGACGACCTACATCGTCGAGCTCCCCAACGGCACGCGCATCGAGGCGCTGCTCCCGAACTCGGCCCCGGGCCGCGCGACCTTCTTCGAGGCCGGCGACGCGGTGCGCGTCGCATGGCGCCACGACGCCGGGAGTTTCCTGCGTGACTAGGCTGGGCCCGGGCACCGTCACGCGCTGGCTCGTGACCGGGCCGCCGTTCCTCTTCCTGCTCGTCTTCTTTGCGCTGCCCTCCCTTATCATGGTGGTGGCGTCGTTCCGCTATCCCGGCGAGTTCGGCGGGCTTGCGCCTCTCGTAGCCGTGCGGCCGGGCGAGGACGCCGGGATCACCACCGAGAACTACGGCATCTTCTTCGGCGACTGGATCTACTTCCAGATCCTCCTCAAGTCCTTCGGCATCGCCCTGCTCACCACCCTTGCGTGCCTGGTGATGGCCTACCCGCTCGCGCTGCTGATTGCGCGCAGCCCCAGGCGTCACCGCGACTTCATGGTTCTCCTGGTGGTGCTGCCATTCGCGAGCAACTTCCTCGTGCGGGTGTACGCGTGGATGATCATCCTCGGGGACCAGTCGATCTTCCTGCGGCCTTTCAACTACGTGCTCGCTCACGCCGGCGTCGAGCCGCTCTCGCTGCTGTTCTCGCGGTTCGCCGTGATCGTCGGCATGGTCTACGTCCACCTGCCGTTCATGATCCTGCCCCTGTACACGAACCTCGAGAAGCACGATCCGGTGCTCCTCGACGCCGCGCAGGATCTGGGCGCGAACGCCTGGAGCCGCTTCTGGCGCGTCACCTTCCCGCTGTCGCTGCCCGGCGTGTTCTCGGGCGCGGCGCTGGTGTTCATTCCCGTGCTCGGTATGTTCGCGATCCCGGAGATCCTGGGAGGGAAGGACGACTGGATGGTCGGGAACATGATCAAGGAGGCGTTTCTCGGCACGCGCGACTGGCCGTTCGGCTCGATGCTCTCCATCATGCTCACCCTCGCGGTGCTCGCGGTCGCCGCGGCGGCGGCGTGGCTGGCAAGGAAGGGGACGGCGCGTGCGTAGGTCGTGGTGGCTTTGGGGGACGTCGCTTGCCGTTTACGCCTTCCTCTACGTCCCGCTCGCCATCGTTGTGCTGTTCTCGTTCAACGACTCCAAGCTGAACGCGGAGTGGGTCGGATTCACCTGGACCTGGTACGAGACGCTCTTCCGCGACGACGCCATGCTGGGCGCGGCGCGCAACTCGCTCTTCATCGCCGTGACCGCATCAATTGCCGCGACGGTGCTCGGGACCATGGCGGGGATCGCCATGCACCGCTACAAGCCGCGGCTGCTGCCTTTCATGGTGCTCACGCCCGTGGCGATGCCCGAGATCCTGCTCGGGGTATCCCTGCTCGTCTTCTTCATCTCGGTGTTCGGCGAGCAATCGCTCAGCCTGGGAACGGTCATCATCGCCCATATCACCTTCTGCATCGGATTCGTCGCCATCATCGTGCGAGCCCGTCTTGCCGGGATGGACGAGTCGATCTTCGAAGCGGCGCGCGATCTCGGCGCGACTCCCTGGCAGACATTCAGGCTGGTGACGCTGCCGCTCATCATGCCGGGAGTGATCGCGGGGACGCTGATGAGCTTTACTCTCTCCATCGACGATTTCGTCATCACATTCTTCACAACCGGTGCCGGGGTCTCGACCCTGCCGCTGCAGATCTACACCATGATCAAGGTGGCGGTGACCCCCGAGGTGAACGCCGTTTCGACGCTCCTGATGGCGCTCACCCTGACCCTGATCGTGATCGCCTCGCGGCTCGCGCCCGACGCGCTCCGCGGGCAGGGCTAGCGTGCATCGCCTGCTCTGGGCCCTCGCGCTCGTTCCCCTGAGCTGTGCGGGCGCGGACGTTCTCCACCTGTACAACTGGAACAACTACATCACCCCGGATACGGTGGCGCGCTTCGAGAAGTCCTGCGGCTGCAAGCTCGTTCAGGACTACTACGCCGACAACGAGGAGATGCTCGCCAAGCTCGCCGCGGGCGCGACCGGCTACGACATCCTGGTCCCGACCGGCAACGCGGTTGAAAACCTGATCAAGCAGGATGCGTTGCGCCCGATCGACAAGAGCCTGCTGCCCAACCTCAAGAACATCAAGCCCGAGTTCATGGGGGAGTTCTTCGATCCGCAGAACAGGTACTCGGTCCCATACGCCTACTCGGTGACGCTCATCGGCTACAACGTCGAGAGGATGAAGGAGCACGGCATCCCGACCGACACCTGGGCGGCGATCTTCGAGCCTCGCTACCTCGAGCGCATCAAGGGAAAGGTCACGGTTCTCGACAGCCAGCGCGAGCTCATGTCGGCCGCGCTGAAGTACCTCGGCTACTCGGTCAACGACGTCGACGAAGGCCACTGGAAGCAGGCCCGCGACCTGATCCTGCACGCCAAGCCCTACTGGGCCGCGTTCAACGCGTCCTCGTACATCAAGGAGCTCACAGTCGGCAACATCTGGCTCGCGCACGGCTACTCGAACGACATGTTCACCGCCGCTCAGGACGCGAAGGCTGCAGGCCGCAAGTTCACCATCGGCTACTCGACTCCCAGGGAGGGCGCGGTGCTGGCCCTCGACAACATGGTGCTGCACCGCAGCGGTCCGCGTCCCGACCTGGCTCACCGATTCATGAATTTTATGCTCGAGGGCCGCAACTCGGCGGAGCTGACGAACGCCATCGGCGCCGGCAACCCCAACGCCGATGCGATGCAGTACATCCGGCCCGAGATCGCGGCCAACAAGGCCGTGTTCCCCGACAAGGCCGCGCTTTCGCGCATGGAGATGCTGCGCGACCTCGATCGCAGGCAGCGGCGGCTCCTCAACCGCATGTGGATCGAAATCAAGGTCCGCTAACTCGGCTACAATTCGCGCGCCCGGACACCCGCGCCGGCTCCACGAGGTGCCTATGTTCGCCCGTCTGATGCCGCATGAAGGCCGCTTCTTCGATTACTTCTCCCAGCACGCCGCGCTGATCGTGGAAGGCGCGACCGAGCTCAAGGCGATGATGGACGACCTGGGTCAGAGCGAAAGTCGCGCCCACAACATCAAGGCGATCGAGAACAAGGCCGACACGGTCACCCACCAGACCATTCAGCTTCTGCACCAGACCTTCGTCACGCCGATCGACCGCGACGAGATTCACCAGCTCATCACTAGAATGGACGACATCCTCGACCTCATGGAGGACGTGTCCCAGAGCGTCTTTCTCTACGACCTCCGCAACATTCCCGAAGAGGCCAAGCGGCTGGCCGAGATCTGCGTGGTCTGTGCCGAAAGGGTGAGCGCGGCGGTTCGGCTTCTCGACAACATGGCGAACGCGGAGCAGATCATGAAGATCTGCGGAGAAATCGACCGTTTCGAGACCGACGCCGACAAGGTGCTGCGGTCGGCGATGGCAAAGCTGTTCCGCTCCGAACCGGACACGCGCGAGCTGATCAAGCTCAAGGAGATCTACGAGCACCTCGAGACGGTGACCGACAAGTGCGAGGACGTGGCCAACATCATCGAGGGCATCGTGATCGAGAACTCCTGATCCTTCATGTCGATCGGCTTCGAAGTTGTCCTGCTCCTGATCGCGGTCGCCCTCGCGTTCGACTTCATGAACGGCTTTCACGATGCGGCCAACTCGATCGCGACCATCGTCTCAACGGGAGCGATGAGCCCGCGCTGGGCGGTAGCCTGGGCCGCGTTCTTCAATTTTGTCGCGTTCCTGGTCTTCGGCGCAGCCGTCGCGACCACGATCGGGAAGGGGATCATCGATCCAGCCATCGTCGATCACTACGTCGTGTTCGGCGCGCTCGTCGGGGCGATCGCTTGGAACCTCCTCACGTGGTACTACGGCATCCCATCCAGCTCCTCGCACGCTCTCATCGGAGGGCTCGCCGGGTCGGCGATCGCCAAAGGGGGCACTGGCAAGCTGGTTGCGAGCGGCTTTCTCAAGACCGCCGCGGCCATCGTCGTTTCGCCGCTTTGCGGGTTCGTCCTGGCGATCGCGCTGATGGTCGCGGTCTCTTGGATATTCGCGCGCTCGACGCCGCGGCGCGTCGACCGGTGGTTCCGGCGCCTCCAGTTCGTCTCCGCGGCGCTGTACAGCCTCGGACACGGCGGCAACGACGCGCAGAAGACCATGGGCATCATATGGATGCTGCTCATCGCCTCGGATCTTTCCAAGGCGAGCGATCCCCTTCCCTTCTGGGTCGTGCTCGCCTGTCAGACGGCGATGGGGCTGGGAACGCTCTTCGGGGGCTGGCGCATCGTCAAGACGATGGGCATGCGGATCACGAAGCTCAAGCCTGTCGGCGGTTTCTGTGCATCGGCCAGCGGTGCCACGGCGCTGTTCATCGCCACCGGATTCGGCGTACCGGTGTCCACGACCCACACGATCACGGGCTCGATTATCGGCGTGGGCTCGGCGCGCAAGTTCTCCGCGGTACGCTGGGGCGTGGCCGGGAACATCGTGTGGGCGTGGATCTTCACCATCCCCGGCTCGGCGTTCATCGCCGGGATCGCCTGGCTCCTCGGGACCGCCTACCTCTAGATGCCGGCCCGCCTGCTCGCCATCGAAGCCGACATCACTCGGCTCGAGGTCGATGCGATCGTCAATGCCGCGAACGGCTCGCTCCTCGGTGGCGGAGGCGTCGACGGCGCCATCCACCGCGCGGCGGGACCGGATCTGCTGCGCGAATGCCGCGCGCTCGGAGGATGCGCGACCGGGGACGCCAAGATCACCCGCGGCTACCGGCTGGCTGCCCGGCACGTGATCCACACCGTGGGCCCGGTGTGGAGCGGCGGCGGAAGCGGCGAGCCGCGGCTCCTCGCATCGTGCTACCGCAGCGCCCTGGCGCTCGCGCTCGCTCACCGGCTTTCCAGCGTCGCATTCCCCGCGATCAGCTGCGGCGTTTACGGTTACCCGATGGAGCTAGCCGCGGAAATAGCCGTGCGCGAATGCCGCCGCTTCGTCGAAGAGCACGAATCCATCGAGATCACTTTCGCGCTGTTCGGAGCCGCTGCGCTCGCCGTCTACGAGACGGAGCTCGCCCGGCCGTGAGACAATCGCGCGCATGGCCCGTGAGCAGCCGTCCATACTCGCGCGCTATCTCTTCGTAGCGTACCTGCTGCTCGTCGTCTACGCGAGCTTGCACCCTTTTTCGGGTTGGCGGGACCGGGGCCTTCCGGCGTTCGCCTACCTCACCGCCTCCTTCAATCGGCCGGTGCCCGCCTTCGACGTCCTCGTCAACGTGCTCGGCTACTTTCCTCTCGGCTTCCTCGCGGTGCTCGCGGCCTATCCACGGGCGCGCGGCGCGGCGGGAGTCGCGTTTGCCGTCACATGCTCGGTCCTCGCGAGCTTTGTCCTGGAATCCCTGCAGGTCTATCTGCCGACACGCACGGCCTCGAACCTCGACCTGATCGCCAATACCGCGGGCGGCACGCTCGGCGCGATCGCGGCCTTCGCGGCAGCCCGCCAGCTCATGGACGACGGAAGGCTGGAAGGCCTGCGCCGCGAGCTCTTCCTCCCGGGAAGGCGCGTTGACCTCGGCCTCGTGCTGCTGGGGCTTTGGCTGTTCTCGCAGCTCAACCCGGAAACGCTGCTCTTCGGCACCGGCGACCTGCGCGATCTGTTCAAGGTGCCCTCCGGCAAGCTCTACCCCGCCGAGGTCTTCCTGCGGGTCGAAGCGGGCGTCGCGTGCGCCAATGGCCTGGCCGCGGGACTGCTCGCCGCATGCCTGGTGGCCCGCGGCCAGCCCACCCGCGGCGTGGTGCTCCTGCTCCTCGCGGTCGCGCTCGCCGCTCACAGCCTCGCCTTCGGATTGCTCGTCAATCCACAGGACGCTCTCGCCTGGGTGACACCCGGCGCCCTGTACGGCGTTGCCGCGGCGATCGCGCTGCTGATGATCGTGATCTCGCTGCCGCGCACCGCCCAACTGCCCCTCATCGGCATCGCCCTGCTCGCGGCCACGGCAATCGTCAATCTCGCGCCGCCCAACCCCTACAACACCGCGACCTTTTCGCTGTGGCAACAAGGGCAGTCCCTCAACTTCAACGGGCTGACGCGGCTCGTCGCTATCGTCTGGCCATTTGCCGCGATGCTGTACCTGGTGTTGCTCGCGGCCGAACCAGCGGACGCAGGGGAATAGCGACGCGCTTGTTATAATTCGGGCCGGTATCGGTCACGCCCCTTCCGGTGTTCCCCGCGATGAGCTACTACGAGAGACACGTCTTCTTCTGCTGCAACCAGCGCACCAACGGCGAGGCCTGCTGCGCCGACAAGGGCGCCCAGGACATCCGCGACTACGCGAAGGCACGCGTGAAGCAGCTCGGCCTCGCGGGGCCCGGGAAGGTGCGCGTCAACCAGGCGGGGTGCCTGGACCGTTGCGAGGAGGGTCCGTGCGTCGTGGTCTACCCGGACGCGGTCTGGTACACCTACGTCGACCGGGCCGATATCGACGAGATCATCGAGGAGCATCTCAAGCACGGCCGGATCGTCGAGCGCCTGCGAATATGAGCCGCGCCGGCGAGCGCCTTTTCATCGCTGGCGAAGCGGGCAGAATGGAGACGATCCTCGATCGGCCGGATCGTGCGCCGCGCGGCATCGCGCTCATCGCCCACCCGCATCCCCTTTACGGCGGCACCCTCGACAACAAGGTGGTGCAGACCCTCGCCAAGACATTCGTCGAGCTGGGCTACGTTTCGCTGCGGCCGAATTTTCGCGGGGTGGGCGCGTCGGAAGGCGTGCACGACGAAGGCCGCGGCGAGACCGAGGACCTGCTGCGCGTCGTTGCGCAGGCGGGCAGGGATTTCGGCGACCTGCCCCTCGTCCTCGCGGGCTTCTCCTTCGGCGCCGCGGTGCAGACCCAAGTGGCGCAGCGCACCCGGCCCGAGCGCGTCGTGCTCGTCGCCCCGGCCGTGGGACGCTTTCCTTCCGAAACCGTGCCGTCCGACACGATCGTCATTCATGGCGAGCGCGACGAGACGGTTCCGCTCGAAAAAGTGCTGGGCTGGGCGCGGCCCCAGGACCTGCCGGTGGTGGTGATCCCGGGCGCCGACCACTTCTTCCACCTGCGCCTGAACGTCATCAAGAGCGTCGTCAGGAATTCGTGGCGGTCCTAGCGGTCGAAGACCTGCGAAAGTCCTACGGCGACCAGGAGGTGGTGGCCGGCGTGAGCTTCGCCGTCGCGGCGGGCGAGTGCTTCGGCCTGCTCGGACCCAATGGTGCCGGCAAGACCACGACACTCAGGCTTTGCCTCGGCCTCATCGAGCCGGACGGAGGGTCGATCGAGCTCATGCGACGGCCCGTGCCGGCCGAGGCACGGCCCGCGCGCCTTCGCGTCGGCGTCGTGCCCCAGATGGACAACCTGGATCCGGATTTCACGGTCGAAGAGAACCTGCTCGTATACGGCCGCTACTTCGGCATTCCGGAGCGCTCGATCCGCGAGCGGATTCCCGCGCTGCTCGAGTTCGCCGGGCTCGCCGCACGCTCCGCCGCGCGCATCCAGACGCTATCGGGCGGCATGAAGCGGCGGCTGACGCTGGCGCGCGCCCTCATCAACGATCCGGATCTCATCTTCATGGACGAGCCGACCACCGGCCTGGACCCGCAGGCGCGCCACCTGATCTGGGAGCGGCTCAAGCAGCTCCTCGCCCAACGCAAGACTATCGTCCTCACCACGCATTTCATGGACGAGGCGGAGAGGCTGTGCGCGCGCCTCGCGATCATGGACCGGGGACGCTTCGTCACCGAGGGCAGCCCGCGCGAGCTCATCTCCCAGCACATCGAGCCGCACGTGGTCGAAGTGCACGGCGACGAGGTCGGGAAATGGGCCGACGGCGAGGCGCGCCCCCTGGCTGCTCGTATCGAGAAGACCGGCGGGACGGTGTTCTGCTACGCCGTCGACCCGGCGCCGCTGCTGGCCGATCTCTCGCGGCGCACGCTGCGCTACCTGCACCGGCCCGCCGACCTGGAGGACGTTTTCCTCAAGCTCACGGGCAGGGAGCTACGCGACGGATGAGGCCGCTCGCCCTCCCTGCGATGAGCCTGCGCTTCGCGCCGGTCTGGCGTCGCAACCTGCTTGTGTGGCGGAAACTCGTCGGCGCGTCCATCCTTGGCAACCTTGCCGACCCGCTGATCTACGTGCTCGGCCTGGGCTACGGGCTCGGCTCGATGCTGCCGGAGGTCGGTGGCGTGCCCTACATCACCTTTCTCGCGGCTGGCATGGTGTGCTCGAGCACCATGAACGCCGCCACGTTCGAGGCGATGTACTCGGCTTTCTCGCGAATGCACGTGCAGCGCACCTGGGACGCGATCATGATGGCGCCGCTCGACCTCGACGACGTGGTGCTTGCCGAGCTCGTCTGGGCCGCGAGCAAGAGCGTGCTGTCGGGCGCGACGATCCTCGCGGTGATCTGGGTTCTCGGTCTGAGCCATTCGTCCCTGTCGCTCTGGGTCCTGGCGCTCGTACCCCTTGTCGGGCTCGTGTTCGGCGCGCTCGCCCTGGTGACGACGGCGCTCGCGCGCAGCTACGACTTCTTTACCTACTACTTCACTCTCGTCATCACGCCGATGAACCTCCTCTGCGGCGTGTTTTTCCCCTTGCAGAAGCTGCCCCCGGCGTTCCAGATCGCCGCCGAGCTGCTTCCCCTCACGCACGCCGTCGCCCTGGCGCGACCGCTGCTGCTCGGCGAGGTGCCGCCCAATATCCCCGTACACGTCGTCGTCCTGCTTGCCTACGCTGCAGCCGGGTTTTATGCTGCGAGCGTGCTATTCCGCCGGCGCCTGCTCAAATAACAATGCTCTGGATCAAGGCGCTGCACATCATCTTCGTGGTCACGTGGTTCGCCGGCCTGTTCTACCTGCCGCGGCTGTTTGTCTACCACGCGATGACCGAGGACGCCGCCGGCAGGGAGCGCTTCAAGGTCATGGAGCGCAAGCTCTACCGCGGCATCATGGCGCCCGGGGCCGTTCTGAGCGTGGTCTTCGGAGCCTGGCTGATGAGCTACGGATCGTGGGGCGCATGGCTATACGTCAAGCTCGTCGTTGTCGCGCTGACGGTCGCCTACCACCTTTACTGCGGCAAGCTACTCCGGGATTTCGCGCTCGACCGGAACACCAGGTCCCATGTCTGGTTCCGCTGGTTCAACGAGGTGCCGGTGCTGTTTCTCGTCGCGGCGGTCGTACTGGTCGTGGTGAAGCCCTTCTAGCATCCCGGTTCCGCAATCTGCTAATCTTGAGGTGCTGCCGACAGCGACACTCGACGAATGAACGCAAAGAACATCACGCTCAGGCCAGGGCGGCCGGACGATGCCACGAAGATCGCAGCGATGGCGCGCGACCTGATCGAGACGGGGCTCGGCTGGTCGTGGGGACCGGACCGCGTGGCGCGGTCGATCGCCAACAGGGATACCTCGACGCTCCTCGCCTGCGAGCGCGAACGCGTCGTGGCCTTCGCTATCATGTACTTCGGCGACGAGCACGCGCACCTGAACCTGCTCGCGGTGCGTCCGTCGCACCAGAGGCTCGGCATAGGCAGGCACATGCTCGAGTGGCTTGTCGAATCCTCGTACGCAGCGGGCATCGCGACAATTCATCTGGAGCTGCGGGCCGCCAACTACACGGCGCGCAGCTTCTACAGGTCGCTCGGCTTCACCGAGTCCGCCTACATACCGGGCTATTACCGCGGGCGCGAAATGGCGCTGCGCATGGTTCGGGTGCTGCGCAAGCCGGGCCTGCCTCTCCCGGCCTGGTCTGCGCCGAAGTCTCCGAAGGGCTGAGCCCCGCAGCAAAACACCCGGCGCAAATCCGCTGCACATGCGCTGCGCGGCGCTGCTTCTCTCCGCAGGTCTAATCGCGAACGCGGCCGCCGCCGTCCCCGGGCTGGAGCCCGGCGTGTCGCGCGAGCTCGCGCAGTGGCGGGCAAAGCACTACCGCGACGTCCGCTACTCGCTGAAGGTCCTGCTCTCGCCCGGCGCGCCGGCGCTGCAGGGAACCGCCCAGGTGGAAGTGAGCCTGCCCCAGCGCGTGCCCGAGCTGGTGCTCGACTGGCGCCCCGGCTCCGCTTCGCACGTCACCCGCCTTCGGGTCAACGGCAAGCCGGCGAGAGCGCGGTTCGAACGCGAGCACCTGATCGTCCCGGCCAAGGCGCTCCGGCCCGGCAAGAACCGGCTGAGCTTCGCCTTCGAGTCGCCGATCGCGGCTTCCGGCAGCGCGGTAACGCGCTATGTCGATCGCGAGGACCGCGCCGAGTACGTCTACACCCTTTTCGTGCCCTCGGATGCGAGCACCGCCTTTCCGTGCTTCGACCAGCCCGATCTCAAGGCGCGCTTCAAGCTGGAGCTGCTCCTGCCGCGCGCCTGGACGGCGGTCGGCAACGCGGCCGTGGCCCGCACGGAGCTCGCGGGCAACAGCGTGCGCCACATCCGGTTCGCGGAAACCAAGCCGATCAGCACCTACCTCTTCGCCTTCGCGGCAGGGCCGTTCGCGGAGATCCTCGCGACTCCCGGCGGGACGCGGCTGTTCGTGCGCAAGTCGCAGCTCGCGCGCGCCCGCCAGGAGGCATCCGAGGTGCTGCGGCTCAACCGGGAGGCGGTGCGCTGGTTCGAGCGCTACTTCGGCTTCCGTTTTCCGTTCCCCAAGTACGATCTCGTCCTCGTGCCGGAGCTCGCCTACGGAGGCATGGAGCACGCGGGAGCGACTTTCCTGCGGGAGGACGCCATTCTGTTTCCCTCCGCTCCGAACGAGACCGACATCCTCGCGCGTGCGGAGGTTATCTTTCACGAGGCTTCCCACCAGTGGTTCGGAGACCTGGTGACGATGCGATGGTTCGACGACCTGTGGCTGAAAGAGGGATTCGCGAACCTCATGGCCGCAAAGGCGGCCGAGGCTCTGCTCCCGACGCAGTCCGTCTGGAATGCCTTTCATGCGCTCAAGACCGCCGCCTACCGCACCGACGTCACCGAGGGAACCGCGCCCATCTACCGGCCCCTTTCCAACCTCTCCGCGGCGAAATCCGTCTACGGCAGCATCGTGTACGGCAAGGCGCCGGCGGTATTGCGCCAGGCCGAGTTCTTCGTCGGGGAAGAGGCGTTTCGCGCGGCCGTAAGGCGGCTTCTCAAGCAGCGCGCCTACGGCTCGGCCGACTGGAGCGATCTCGTGCGCGCGCTCGAACGCGCTTCCAAGCGCAGGCTGAAGGACTGGGCGCAAGCCTGGGTCAAGACCCGCGGCATGCCGGAAGTCCGCCTCTCCTGGGATACCGACCGCGAAGGACGACCGAGGAACGTGCTTCTCGAGCAGCACGACGTGCTGGGCGAGGGTCACATCTGGCCGATGAAGCTCACGGTGTTCGCGCTGCCAGAGGAAGGCCTTCCCCGCTCGGCGGAGGTGGAGCTGAGCGGCGAGCGCACCCCGGTGCCCGAGCTCGAGGGCATGCCGGAGATCGATCTCGCGTTCGCCAATTTCGGGGACTACGGGTACGGGCGCTTCCTCCTCGACCCGGCGAGCCGCGATGCCGTGCTCGAGCGGCCGGAGATCGTACAGGGAGCGCTGCTGCGCTCGCTCGCGTTCGGCGCGCTCTGGGAGGCGGTGCGCGACGCCGAGCTTGCGCCCCTTGCCTACCTCGACTTCGTCGTCCGGGTCGCCCCGACCGAGCGCGACCCGGTGACGCTGGCGAACCTGCTCGCGCGCGCCCAGCTCGCGTTCCTCGCCTACTCATCCGACGGCCAGCGCGACTCCGCCGCGACGCAGTTTGAGCAATTCCTAGAGGAAGGCATGCTCCACGCCGACACGCCGAGCCGCCGCATCACTTTCCTTCGGGCATTCCTGGCGAGCGCCTGGTCCGAGAGCGGGCGCGCCCAGCTCAAGTCGCTGCTTGCGGGCACGCTCGAGGTCCCCGGGGTGAAGCTCAGCTCGCGCGACCGCTTCCGGGCGATCACGAGGCTGCTTGCGCTGGACGACCCGGACGCAAAGACGCTCCTCTCTGCGCAGGCGGCGGCGGACCCCGGCGCCGACGGCCGCCGCTACGCTTTCGCCGCCGGCGCGGCCGCGCGCAGCGCCGAGGCGAAGCAGGCCTACTTCGACCGGTTCTTCAAGGACGAGGGCCTGGCCGAGAGCTGGATCGAGGCGGCGCTTGCCCCCTTCAACACGATCGAGCACGCCGACCTGACCCAGCCGTTTCTCGATCTCGCGCTCGCCGCGCTGCCCGAGCTGAAGAAGAAGCGGAAGATCTTCTTCGTCAACGACTGGCTCGCCGCGTTCGTCGGCGGGCAGCTCGACGCCCAGGCGCTCGATCAGGTAGGCAGCTTCGCGCAGCAGCCCGGCCTCGATCCCGACCTCAGGCTGCAGCTACTCGAGGCGATGGACGGCCTAGCGCGCACGGTCAAGATCCGCGCGCGCTTCGCGCGCCCGTCGTGACGCGGAGTCATTCCAGCGCGCCCCCGGCGTAGACGCGCTCGATCTCGGCGCTGAATTCCTTCTGAACCCGGTCGCGCCTCACCTTCATGGTCGGCGTGAGCAGGCCGTTGTCCACCGTCCAGGGCTCGCGGCACGCGACCACCCGCCGCACCCGGATGTAGCGCGGGAATTCCTTCAGGCGGTCGTTCGCCCGCTGGATCAGGCTCTTCTCGTCGGTTTCCCGGGTCACGGCGACCAGGGTCAGGAAGGGCTTGCCCTCGCCGACCAGAATCGCCTGCTCGAAGACCTGATCCCCGAGAATCGCGAGCTCGACGTCCTGGGGCGGCAGCTTCTCGCCGTTGGATAGCACCAATACGTCCTTCAGCCGCCCGCGAATGAAGATGCGACCGTCCCTGATTTCCGCGAGATCGCCGGTGTGCAACCAGCCTCCTTCCAGCGACTTCGCGCTCGCTTCCGGGTTATTCCAGTATCCCTTCATGATGCTGGGGCCACGCACGAGCAGCTCGCCGCTCCCCGCGATCCGCGCCTCGATGTTCTCCAGCGGCGCCCCGACCGATTCCGGGACGTTGCCTTCCGGGCGGTTCACCGAGATCACCGGAGACGCTTCGGTCATGCCGTAGCCCTGCAGTACCGGGAGCCCCAAGCCGATGAACAGCCACGCGATCGATGGATCGAGCGGAGCGCCGCCCAGGACGGCGAGCCTCATTCGGCCGCCCAGCCTTCCCAGGACGGGCGCCGCGATCCGTCCGCGCAGCAACGCAAGGAGCGCGCGATCGAGAAACCCGGTTTCGCCGCGCACCTCGCGTCTGCCCGCCGCGACCACGAGATCGAACACGCGCTTCTTCGCCGGAGACTTGGCGAGCGCCTCCTGGACGCGCGCGGCGAATTTCTCGAACACGCGGGGTACCGCGAACATCACGGTCGGCCGCTCGGTAGCCAGATCCTCGACCAGCTGCGGCACCGATCGCGCGAACGCGACCTTGGCTCCAAGAGACAACGGAAGGTAGTAGCCCCCGGTGCGCTCGAACATGTGAGAAAGGGGCAGCAGCGACAGGAACACGTCGTCGCGTCGCGCAATCCCCAGCCGATCGCACCCTGATACGTTCGCGAGGATGTTGCCATGGGTGAGCATCACGCCTTTGGGTTTCCCCGAGGTACCCGAGG
>Ga0187775_10000006_pt1 | contig 53728 bp, 55 predicted proteins | sample 0216_BV02_MP12_1_FD_132441 | JGI IMG/M metagenome (GOLD analysis project Ga0187775, IMG submission 132441) | Tropical peat soil microbial communities from peatlands in Department of Meta, Colombia - 0216_BV02_MP12_10_MG | ecosystem: Environmental > Terrestrial > Soil > Wetlands > Peat | place... | reverse complement strand
TCTTCACGCCCAGCTTCTCGCGGATCTTCGCCTCGATCTCGGCGGTGAGATCGGGGTTCTCCTTGAGGAACTCGCGGGCGTTGTCCTTGCCCTGGCCGATGCGGTCCTTCTTGTACTGGTACCAGGCGCCGGACTTGTCGACGACGCCGCAGTTGACGCCGAGCTCGAGGATCTCGCCCTCGAGCGACACGCCCTCTCCGTAGAGGATGTCGAACAGCGCCTCGCGGAAGGGCGGCGCGACCTTGTTCTTCACGACCTTCACGCGGGTCTCCGAGCCGATCACCTCGTCGCCCTTCTTGATCGAGCCGATGCGGCGGATGTCCAGACGGCACGAAGCGTAGAACTTGAGCGCGTTGCCGCCGGTCGTGGTCTCCGGGTTGCCGAACATCACGCCGATCTTCATGCGGATCTGGTTGATGAAGATCACCAGCGTGTTGGTGCGCTTGATATTGGCGGTGAGCTTCCGCAGCGCCTGGCTCATGAGTCGCGCCTGAAGGCCCATCTGCGGCTCGCCCATCTCGCCTTCGATCTCGGCCTTCGGCGTGAGCGCCGCGACCGAGTCGATCACGATCACGTCGACCGAGCCCGAGCGCACCAGCATGTCGGCGATCTCGAGCGCCTGCTCGCCGGTGTCGGGCTGCGAGATCAGCAGGTCCTCGATCTTCACGCCGAGCTTCTTCGCGTACTGAGGATCGAGCGCGTTCTCGGCGTCGATGAAGGCGGCGGTGCCGCCCATCTTCTGAACCTGGGCGATCACCGACAGCGTGAGCGTCGTCTTGCCCGAGGACTCGGGCCCGTAGATCTCCACGACGCGGCCGCGCGGCAGCCCGCCCACGCCGAGCGCGATGTCGAGCCCCAGAGAGCCCGTGGAGACGACCTGGACGTCCTGCGAAGCCTGGGAGTCCATCTTCATGATGGACCCCTTGCCGAACTGCTTCTCGATCTGGGCCAGAGCGGCCTGCAGCGCCCTGGCCTTGGCTTCTTCCATGACCTTCCCTTCGTTGACCATTTGATTATCTCCTAATTGTGTGTGCGTTGAAGCGGGCGCCCGCCGCCGTCATCTTCGCCCGCCGTTTCAGCGTCCAACGCTCTTAGCGAGAGGCCGGTTGACCTGGATTTTTATACAGGTTCGGCGGAAATGCAAGCCCCTGCGCTAAATCAGGCACTTGGGACTAGAATGCCTCATGGCTTGGGAAGTGCTGAACCCCGACGCGCTCAAGAAGGCTCCCCTGGTCGAGGAGCCCTATCCCTACCTCATCGTCGACAACCTCATCCGCCCCGAGGCGCTCGCGGAGGTCGTGGAGACCTTCCCCTACGTCCCCAAGCGCGGCAGCTTTCCCCCGGAGGCGGTCTCGTACTCGGGGCGCTTCGCCACGCTCATGGACGAGATGCACGGCACCGAACTGCGCGATCTGATCGGCGAGCGCCTCGGCATGGACCTCGCCGGACGGCCGCCGATGCTCACCATCCGCGGGCGCACCGGCCCCAAGGACGGGCGCATCCACACGGATTCCAAGTCCAAGCTCGTGACCGTGCTGCTGTACCTCAACCGGGGCTGGAGCGCGCCGCAGGGCCGCCTGCGCCTGCTCTACAACGACCACGACCTCACGCGCTACGCGGCGGAGATCTCGCCCGATGCGGGGCGCTGCCTGATCTTCAAGGTCACGCCGAACTGCTGGCACGGGCACGAGCCCTTCGACGGCGAGCGCCGCACCATCCAGCTCAACTACGTCGTCTCCGAGGAGGCGCGCGACCACGACCTGCGGCGCCACCGCTTCAGCGCATTTCTGAAGGGCCTGTTCTCGAAGGCAGATGCAAAGAGTCCTGTTCATTAAGCTGACATCGCTGGGCGACCTGATCCACGCGCTGCCCGCTCTGAGCGACGCCCAGAACGCCAGGCCCGACATCGAGTTCGACTGGGTCGTCGACGAGAACTTCCGGGAGATCGCGGCCTGGCACCCAGCGGTGAAGAACATCATCACCACCAACCACCGGGAGTGGCGCGGCGCGGTGACGAGCGCCGAGACTCACGGATCGATCTCGAAGACCATCGGGCAGATGCGGTCGAGGCAGTACGATCTCGTGATCGACGGACAGGGCAACTTCAAGACCGCGCTCCTTTCGCTCCTCTCGAAGGGACCGCGCGCCGGCTTCGATGCCGCCTCGGTGCGCGAGTGGGTCGCCCACCTCGCCTACCAGCGGCGCTACGCCGCGTCGAAGAACGCGCACGCCATCGAACGGCTGCGGCGGCTGCTCGCCGCCGCGCTCGGCTACCCGCTGCCCTCCTCGGCGCCCGATTTCCGGATCCAGCGCGAACGCTTTCTGAAGCCCAGGGTCGAGCTTCCCGCCGACTACCTCGTTTTCATCCACAACGCGAGCTGGAAGACCAAGCTCTGGCCGGAGCGGCACTGGATCGACTTGATCGGGAAGTGCGCCGGAGCGGGATTTCGAATTCTCCTGCCGTGGGGCAACGCGCAGGAGGAAGCACGCGCGAAGCGCCTCGCGACGCGCCCCGAGGCCCAGGTGCTGCCGCGGCTGAGCCTGTCCGAGATCGGCCATGTGCTCGCGCGCGCGAGAGCGTGCGTGTGCATGGATACGGGACTCTCCCATCTCACTGCGGCGCTCGACGTGCCGGCGATCACCCTCTACGGTTCGACCGACTCGGGACTGATCGGGGCCTCGGGCGCCTTGCAGGTGCACATCAAGTCCGAGCGATTCTGCTCGCCCTGCCAGTCGAAGACCTGCCGCTACAGCTCCGGAGACAATCCGTGCCTGGAGGAGATCGGTCCCGACCGGGTCTTCGGCGAGCTCCTGCGCCTGACCGGACCCGCAATCAGGCCGATCCCAGCCTCACCGGTATCCGCCTCGGCCCGAAGGGCTTCCTGAACTCCTCGAAGCGGCCGGGAATCTCGTGGCCGCAAGCCTGGCACTTCCCGTCGGCCGTGATGTGGTAGTCGAGGATGTTGTACCAGTCGCGCCCGATCACCGCTTCGCCGCACCCGGGACAATAGGTGCTGCCGCCCTCGGCGTCGTGCACGTTGCCTGTATACACGTAGCGCAGCCCGTGCCCCTGGGCGATTCTCCGTGCGCGCGTCAGCGTCGCCGCCGGGGTCGGCGGAATATCGGTCATCTTGTAGTCGGGGTGGAAGGCCGTGAAATGCAGCGGCACATCCGGCCCCAGCTCTTTCGCGATCCAGCGGCACTCGGCGTCGATCTCGGCGCTCGAGTCGTTCTTCCCCGGGATGAGGAGCGTGGTGATCTCGAGCCAGACATCCGTCTCGTGCCTGAGGTAGGCGAGCGTGTCCAGCACGTCCTTCAGGTGCGCGCCGCAGCTTCGGAAGTAGAAGTCCTCGGTGAAGGCCTTCAGGTCGACGTTGGCCGCGTCCATCTTGGCGTAGAACTCCCTCCGTGGGGCGTCGTGCATGTAGCCTGCCGTCACCGCGACCGACTTCACTCCCACCTCGCGGCAGCAGTCGGCGATGTCCATCGCGTACTCGGCGAAGATCACCGGGTCGTTGTAGGTGAAGGCGACACTCCGGCAGCCGTGGTCGAGCGCGGCTCTCGCGAGCCGCTCTGGGCTCGCCGAGTCGGCGAGCGTATCGATGTCACGCGACTTCGAGATGTCCCAGTTCTGGCAGAACTTGCACGCGAGGTTGCAGCCGGCGGTGCCGAAGGAGAGGACGCTCGACCCCGGGTAGAAATGGTTGAGCGGCTTCTTCTCCACCGGGTCGATGCAGAACCCCGAGGAGCGGCCGTAGGTCGTGAGCACCATCTTGTCGTTCTCGCGCATGCGGACGAAGCAGGCGCCGCGCTGGCCCTCGTGCAGACGGCAGTCGCGCGGGCACAGGTCGCACTGAAGCCTGCCGTCCTCCAGCAGGTGCCACCAGCGGCCGACGTAGGGGCGATCGACAACCGCGCTCACGGCAGCAGGTCCGCTTCGCGCCACTTGAGCACCCGGTAGCGTCTGACTCGGCAGCGCCGCACGTCGGCGTCCTGCGGAATGCCGGCTTTCTGCTTGAGACGCGCGATGAACTGCTCCGGATCGGCGAGGTCCTCCCAGACCTGCGGCAGGAAAGTGCCGCGACGGCCCTCGTGCTCGAGGACCACGCCGTCGACGCCCGGGCGAAGCTTGGAGAGCAGCTCGTCGTGGTCGCGGAACGCCAGCGTCTTCAGCGTCGAGAGCAGCGACACCTCGATCGCCGTCTGGCCGAGCTCCGTGAGCGTGAGCGGCTTGAAGCGGGTGTCCTCGAACGCCGCGGCGCGCGCGTTCGCGGCGACGTCCTCGCCGAGCGACCGCTGCGCCTCGAGCGCCCCCACGCAGCCGCGCAGCTCCTCGCCCTGGGTGAGGGTGACGAAAGTGGCGCGCGTTTCGCGAAGCCAGATCTCGTCCGCCGCCGGCGATGCGGCTCGCGCGCCCAATGCCTCGGCGATCGACGAGCGCGCGATCCGCAGCAGCTGCCTGCCGTGCGCCATCCCGTAGCCTGCGCCCTCGCCGCCGAGCGCAAACGAGGCGTAACCGACGACGCGCCTCTTGTCCCCCGCGGTGTCGCCCGAGTTGCGGCAGTCGAGGAGCCGGGGGACTAGCCCTCTGCGCTTCGCCGCGATCAGCATTCCCGCGACCGGCGTCGCGCCGCAGGCCTGGTCGTGCGAGATCTCGGCGTCGAAGTCCAGGATCGCCCGCACGGTGGCGCCGTCGATCGCGCGCGCGCTGCGGTAGTCGTGGTAGTGCGACAGGTCGGAGCTGATGACAATGAGCGTCTCGGGACCGCCCCACAGGCGATCCAGCACCTCGGCGACTTCCGCCGGAGCGGTGTCGCCGACGACGAGCGGGACCAGCGAGAAATTCCCCAGCACGCGCTGCAGGAAGGGCAGTTGCACCTCGAGTGCGTGCTCTTCGGCGTGCGTCGCCGCGGATTCGACGACCTGCGGCAGGTCGCTGATCGCCTGCACCCCATCCGCATCCACCGGGACGCGCCCGAGCGGCGTGGCGAACGCCTTCGCGCGCGGCAGCGCAAGGCCGCGCACCGGAACGCGGTGGCAGGGGCCGAGGAGCACCACCCGCTTCACCACGCCGCGCGCGGGGCGCAGCAGGTCGTAGGCGCTCGCCGCGATCGGACCGGAGTAGACGTAGCCGGCGTGGGGGACTATCAGGGCCTTCGGGAAACCGGGCTGCTGAGGGGCCTCGCCCGCCGAATCGAGGTACGCGGCGACCGTCTCGGCGAGCTCGCCCGGGTCGCCGGGATAGAACATGCCCGCCACGGCGGCGGGGCGCACCAAGGGGTCTCCGAACAGGCTCATCCTCCCAATATAGTGCGCGCTCCCCCCTTTCCCAAGTGGCCCGGTCTCATTTCGGAGACGATTTCTTCAGCCGCGCCGTCCAGGGCCCGCGGACCCTCTTGGAGGTCACCTCGCCTGACATGGTGTCGCCGGCGGCCTTGCCCTCGAAAGTCATCATCCTGCCGTTGTAGAGCAGGCCGAAGCTGACGTTCTCGCCCAGGACCCGCATGTCCCGAAGGTAGTCCTCCGACTTTCCGTCGCTTACCAGGCCCCCGACCATGTGCGGCTGCTGGTTCACCTCGAGCGAGAGCGGCGCGCGGGCGAGCTGCTTCGGCAGGGTCAGCTTCCATTCTCCGCGGATTCTCGCGGGAACCACGTAGTAGTAGAGCCGGGTCCAGCTCGTGCCGCTGATGAATTCCTTCTCGGGCACGTCCATCGATACGTCCTTGTCCGGCTTCCAGGGAGAAAGCGGATAGTCGTGCGACACGATGCGCGTGCCGGGGCGCAGCTCCGCGAGAAAGCGCGGGACCAGGCGCGTGACGAACCCGGGCAGCAGGTAGAGCATGACCACCGTCGCCTCGCGGATGTCGGTCTCGAACAGGTCGCCCTGGATGAACATCACGTGGTCGGCAACGCCCTGCTTCTTCGCGCCGTCGTTCGCCAGTGCGACCAGCTCCGGCTGCAGCTCGACGCCGACCCCGCGAGCGCCGAAGCGCTTCGCCGCGGTGATTACCAGGCGCCCGTCGCCCGAGCCGAGGTCGTAGACCATGTCGTCCGCGCGGATGTCGGCGAGAGCGAGCATCCGGTCGACGATCACCCAGGGCGTCGGCACATAGGGGCCGGCGACGTTGTCCTTGTTCCCGGCGTCCTGCGCGGCCGCCGGCTGCACTGCGCCGAGCACCGAGGCCATGGCGATGATGCGAAAGATTGTCATCCTGTATCCCACACTTGTTTCAAGAGGTAAATCCGCTTGCGGGCGCCGAATGCCCGCGATTACCATGCCGAGGATTTTCAACCGGGAGTTTATCAATGCTCATTCGCATTTCTCTCGTCGCGCTGGCGCTGTCCGGCGCCTTCCTCCCGCTGTCGGCCGCGCGCGCGACCGGCCTCGCCACCTGCGATTCGGGCAGCCGCGAGAGCTGGCAGCCGCAGGAGAAGCTCACGGCGATGCTGAAGGACATGGGCTGGCAGGTGAGGCGGATCAAGGAGGACGGCGGCTGCTACGAAGTCTACGCCCTGAACGAGAAGGGCGAGCGCGTGGAAGCGTATTTCCATCCGCGCACTCTCGCCCCGGTGCCGACCGGCTCCAAGGACCACAAGGGTTGAGCGCGGAAGTCCGCGTCTGGGATCCGCTGCTGCGGATCGCGCACTGGACGCTGGTCGCGAGCATCCTCGCGGCCTGGATCACCGCCGACGTGAAGCTCGATGCCGCGAAGCGCGCGCACGAATGGGTCGGCTATGCAGCGCTCGCCGTGATCGCGCTGCGCCTTGGCTGGGGATGGATCGGCCCGCGCTATGCGCGCTTTCGCCAGTTCGTCCGATCGCCCGCGCAGACGCTCGGCTACGCGCGGGCGCTGATTGCGTCCGCCGAACCCCGCTACATAGGCCACAACCCGCTCGGCGGATGGGCGGTCGTGGCGCTGATCGCCTTGACGGCGGCGGCGGGGCTGAGCGGCTGGCTTTCCGTCACCGACCGCTTCTGGGGCGTCAAATGGGTGCAGGAGCTGCACGAAGCGCTTGGCAACGCCCTCTACTTCCTCGTCGGCTTGCATCTCGCGGGGGTGGTCTTCACGAGCTGGCGGCATCGCGAGAACCTCGTGCTCGCGATGCTGACCGGGCGCAAGCAGGCGCCGCGACCCGGAGACGTGGACTAGATCCGCTCGAGCAGACCGAGCAGCGCCGCGGCCACCGACTGCCGGCGAACGCTTTCGCGGCCGCTGCGGAAGCGCCGCGCCGTGCTCTGCGTGTCGCCCTTCTTCAGCGCCCAGGCGAAGCACACCATGCCGACGGGCTTCGCGCGCGTTCCGCCGCCGGGCCCGGCGACGCCGGTCACCGCGACCGCGACCTGCGCCCGGCTGCGCCTGAGCGCGCCGGCCGCCATCTCCCGCGCGGTCTCCTCGCTGACCGCGCCGTGCCGCGACAGGGTCGACGCGCGCACACCGAGCAGCTCTCTTTTCGCCGAATTCGAATAGGTCACGAAGCCGCGCTCGAACCACTCGGAGCTGCCCGGGACCGAGGTGACTGCCTGCGCGATCCAGCCTCCGGTGCAGGATTCCGCGGTGGCGAGCATGAGTCCGCGCCTCTTCAGCCGCGCGCCCAGGCGCCGCGCCAGGGGAACGAGCGCGTCCCGCGCCATCAGAAAAAGAGCCGCTTCACGGCCGCGACGAGCAGCAGCGTGTAGAAGGCCGCGACGATATCGTCGAACATCACGCCCAGACCTCCCTTCATGGTGCTGTCGATGTGGCGGATCGGCGGCGGCTTGATGACGTCGAAGAAGCGGAACGCGAAGAAGGAGAAGAGCCACCACTCCCAGCCGCCGGGGACGATCAGCAGGATGAGCAGCATCGCGACGACCTCGTCCCAGTTCATCGCGCTGTGGTCGGCGACGCCGAGGTCGCGCCCCGTGCGCCCGCAGGCCCACACCCCGATGGCGAAGAACGCCACGATCACCGCGAAAATCGCCGGCGCGTCCAGCCAGCGGTCGAGCAGAATGAAGATCGGGTACGCGAGCAGCGTGCCGAAGGTCCCCGGGGCCACGGGCGCGAGCCCGGTGCCGAAGCCGAGCGCGATGATGCGCGCGGGGTGCGCGAAGGTGAAGCGCGCCGTCGGGTGCGCGATCATGCGAAGTGGTCGAATCCCGCGCGCGGAATTGATACCGTTCTGCCCAGGCTATCGCGCACTCGAACGCCGGGCTTGCCTCTGACCATCGCGCCGATGGCGGTGACCCGGACGCCGGCCTTCCTTCCCGCCGCCTCGACCCTCGCGCGCGCCGCGCGCGGCGCGGTGAACACGAGCTCGTAGTCGTCGCCGCCGGCGTAGAGGCACTCCTTCGCGAGCCCTTCATCCGGACACGAAGCGATCGGTCGTGCGCGGGGAATGTCCTCCCAGCGCAGCTCGGCCGCGACTCGGGAGGCTTTCGCCACGTGGCCGAGATCGGCGAGCAGCCCGTCAGAGACGTCGATTGCGCTGCGCGCGACACCGCGCAAAGCGAGCCCGAGCTTCACCCGCGGCTCGGGCTCGTGCAGGCGCGCGAGGCAGGCCTTGCGCGCGGCGCCGCCCAGCCGAACGCGACCCCTGAGGTGGGCAAGTCCGAGCGCCGCTTCCCCCGTCGCGCCGGAGAGCCATATGTCGTCCCCCGCGCACGCCGCGTCGCGCCGAAGCGCGAGCCTCTGGGGCAACTCGCCGATGACGGTGATCGAGATCGTGAGCGGCCCCTTGGTCGTATCGCCGCCGATCAGCTCGGTGCCGAAGCGGCGGGCGAGGCGGAAGAAGCCCCTGGCGAACGCCCGGATCCACTTTCCGTCGGCCTTCGGCAGCGCGATCGCGAGCAGCGCCCAGCGCGGCTCGGCCCCCATGGCGGCGAGATCCGAGAGGTTGACCGCAAGCGATTTGTGGCCGAGCTGCCGGGGATCCGCGTCGGGGAGGAAATGCCGCCCGGAGAGCAGCATGTCGGTGGACAGGGCGAGGACCATGCCCTTGCGCGCGCGGACCAGCGCGCAATCGTCCCCGACGCCGAGCACGGCGGTCCGCGACCGCCGCGCGAAGTACCTGGCGATGATTTCGAACTCGGTCACCGGGCTTTGGGGCGCGCGCGCTCGTCCGGGCGCAGGCGGGCGACCAGCTTGTCGAGCACGCCGTTCACGTATTTGTGGCCGTCGGTGCCCCCGAACTCCTTGGCGAGCTCGACCGCCTCGTTGATCACCACCTTGTAGGGCACGTCGGGGGCGTTCTTCAGCTCGAAGGCCGCGAGGAGCAGGATGCCGCGCTCCACCGGGGACAGCTCCTTGGGCTTCCTGTCGAGCGCCGGCGCGATCAGGCTCTCGAGCGCGCCGGCGTTCCCGATCGTCCCCTCGAGGAGGAGCGAGAAATACTTGGAGTCGGCCTTGCCGAAGTCCTTCGACTGGGCGAGCTGGGTCTGCAGTCCCGCGGCGCTTTCGCCCGACATCTGCCACGCGTACAGACCCTGCAGCGCGAGCTCGCGCGAGCGCCGCCGCGCTGACTTCATCGGTGGCTCTTCGCGATGTTCCTGGCGAGGTTCGCCATTTCCACCGCGACCTCGGCGCAGTCGCGTCCTTTCTGCGCGGCACGCTTCTGCGCCTGCTCTTCGGTATCGGCGGTGAGGATGCCGTTCGCAACCGGGATGCCGCTGTCGAGCTGCACCTGCATCAGCCCCGACGCGGACTCGTTGGCGACGATCTCGAAATGATAGGTCTCGCCGCGGATGACGGCGCCGAGCGCGATCAGCGCGTCGTACTTCTCCGTCCCGGCGAGCTTCTGCAGCGCGAGGGGCGCCTCAAGCGCGCCCGGCACGCTCACGACAGCGGGGTCGGTGACGCGCAGCTCGGCGAGCCGTTTCCGGCAGGCTTCGAGCAGCGTCGACCCGATCTTCTCGTTGAAGCGCGATCGCACGATCCCGACCCGCAAGCCCTGCCCGCTCAAGTCGGGCTTGATCTCGCTCATCCGTCGCGTGTCCGGGCAGCCTTCTCGACGTAACCGGTGACCTCGAGCTCCCATCCGGCCATGCTCGGCATCTTGCGGGGCGAGGCGAGAAGACGCATCTTGCCCACCTTGAGATCGCGCAGGATCTGCGCGCCGATGCCGTACGTGAGGAAATCCATCCGCGAGGGAGTCTCGGGGCGCTCGGGCGAGGAGACGCGCTCGATGAGCTGGGCCCCGCTCTCGGCGCAGTTGAGCAGCACCATCACTCCCCGGCCTTCGGCGGCGATGCGCTCGAGCGCGTCGTCGACCGCCCAGGAGTGCGTGCCGGGACCGGCCTCGATCACGTCGAGCAGGGACAGCGGCGCGTGCACGCGCACCAGGGTCTCGCGCTCCGGCGAGATCTCCCCGCGCACGAGCGCTAGCTGGGTCTCGCCGGAGAGCTTCTCCAGGTAGGCGACGAGGCGGAAGGGCCCGAAGCGCGTCTGGATCGTGCGCTCGGTCACCCGCCTGATGAGCGATTCGTTGTGGCTACGGTGCCGGATGAGGTCGGCGATCGACCCGATCTTCAGGCCGTGCCGGGCGCTGAACTCAAGCAGATCGGGCAGGCGCGCCATGGTGCCGTCGTCCTTCATGATCTCGCACAGCACCGCAGCGGGGTGCAGCCCCGCGAGCTGGGCAAGGTCGCAGCAGGCCTCGGTGTGGCCCGCGCGCGCGAGCACGCCGCCCGCCTGCGCGATCAGCGGGAAGACGTGGCCCGGCTGGACGATGTCGCGCGGCGTCGCCCTCGGGGAAGCGGCGACCTTGATGGTGTGCGCCCGGTCGGCCGCGGAGATTCCGGTTGTCACGCCGGAGGCGGCCTCGATGGACACGGTGAAGTTGGTGCCGTGCACCGAGCGGTTGCGCGCGACCATGGGGAGGAGGTTGAGCCGCTCGGCGTGCGCCTCGGTGATCGGCATGCAGACGAGGCCGCGGCCGAACCTGGCCATGAAGTTGATCTTCTCGGGCGTGACGAACTCCGCCGCGAAGATCAGGTCGCCCTCGTTCTCGCGGTGCTCGTCGTCGACGAGGACGGCCATGCGGCCGGCCTTCAGCTCGGCGACGATTTCCTGGGTTGAATTGAGGCTCATGGCTCCGCCCGGTGGACGGGCGAGAATTTTACGCCTTTCGGCGTCCGCGGGAGGCGCGGAGGGCCGGACAGACCGCTACTGCGCGTCGCCGCCCTGTTCCTCGCCCTCGATCTTCTCGCGGATACGCGCGCCCTTGCCAGAGAGCTTGCGCATGTAATAGAGCTTGGCGCGGCGCACGTCGCCCTTGCGCTTCAGCTCCACCGAGGCAATTGACGGAGAGTAGGTCTGGAAGGTGCGCTCGACGCCCTCTCCCGAGGAGACCTTGCGCACCGTGAAAGAGGAGTTGATGCCGCGGTTGCGCTTGGCGATGACCACGCCCTCATAGGCCTGCACGCGCTTGCGCTCGCCTTCGACGACGCTCACGTTGACGATCACGGTGTCGCCGGGGGAGAACTCGGGAAGCTTCTTCCCCATGCGCTTGATTTCTTCGGCTTCGATCTGCTCAATCACGTTCATGACGCTATCCCTTCTTCGCCTTGTCCTGGACCTGTTCCTGCTTGAATTCCTCGAGCAGCTTCCTCTCCGTCTCGCTCATCCCGCGCCGCTCCAGCAGCCCGGGCCTTCTCGTCCACGTGCGCCCCAGCGACTGCTTCAGCCGCCAGCGCTCGATCTGCGCATGGTGCCCCGACATCAGCATCGCGGGCACCGCGTTTCCCTCATACACCTCCGGGCGCGTGTACTGCGGGGCTTCGAGCAGGCCGTCCACGAACGACTCCTGTCCGGCCGAATGCTCGTCGCCGAGCGCGCCCGGCAGCTGCCGCACCACCGCGTCGATCAGCACCATCGCCGCGAGCTCGCCGCCCGAGAGCACGTAGTCGCCGATCGACAGCTCCTCGTCCACCGCGCTCTCGATCAGGCGCTCATCCACGCCCTCGTAGCGTCCGCACAGCAGCACCAGCCGCTTCTCCGCGGACAGCTCCATCACCCTGCCGTGATCCAGCACCGCCCCTTGAGGCGACAGATGGATCACTCTTGCCGCGCCCTGCTCCGCGGCTTTCGCCGCGGCGATCGCTCTTGCGAGCGGCTCGGCCAGCATCACCATGCCGGGACCGCCCCCGTACGGCCGGTCGTCGACCGTGCGGTAGTTGTCGGTCGTGAAGTCCCGCGGATTCCACAGCGCGAGGCTCCATAACCCGTCTTCCCTCGCCCGCCGCGTGATGCCGAAGTCGGCGACCGCTGCGAACGCCTCAGGGAAGAGCGTCACGCAATCGAAGCGGATCACCAGTCCGCTCCCCACTCCACCTCGACCCTACCGGCCCTCAGATCAACCTTGCGGATCACGTCCCCCGCCACCGGCAGGAGCCGCTCGCCGCCCTTGTGCTCGACGCGCATCACATCGTGCGCGCCGGCGCTGAAGAATTCCTTCACCCGCCCGAGGTGCTCGCCCTTCTGGTTCACCACCTCGAAGCCGATCACGTCGGCTTGGTAGAACTCGTGCTCGGCGGTCTGGGGCAGCTCGCTCCGCTCCAGCGCCACCTCGAACCCGCCGTAATCCTTCGCCTGCTCCGGGCTCGTGCAACCTTCGAAGCGCGCGATCAGGTATCCGCTCTGCTCGCGGCACTCCGCCACCGCAATCTTCTCGTGCTTCCCCGGCCGGCCGACCCACCAGTGGGAGTACTTCCAGAGGTTGGCGCCGAAGCGCTCGATCTTCACCGCGCCCTTCACACCCCAGGGCCCGAGCACCCGCCCCATCACCACCAGCTTGGTCGGGGCGGACAAGCAGCCCCGCCGCCTACTTCGCCGCGGCCTCGGCCGGCGCCTTGTAGCCCTTCAGCAGACGCGCCACCGTCGGCGACAGCTTCGCGCCCTTGCCGCGCCAGAAGACGAGGCGGTCGGTCGCAAAACGCAGCGACTCGCGGCCCTCGGGCGCCTTCGGGTCGTAGAAGCCGACGCGCTCGATGAAGCGCTTGTTCGCGGCTTTGTGCGAATCGGCCACGACCACGTTGAAGAACGGCCGCTTCTTGGCCCCGCCGCGCGCCAGTCGAATCACCACCATGTGCTTGAGTCCGCGAGTCGAAAAGGGCGTGATTTTACGCGAGGTTAGAGGAAGATGGCAAGGGAAATAGGCGACGCGTCTAGCTCATCCCAGGCATGAACCCCTTCATCCCGCGCATCATGCGCTGGAGATTCCCGCCCTTCATCATCTTCATCATCTTCTGCATCTGCTCGAACTGGTTGAGCAGGCGGTTGACCTCCTGAACCGACACTCCGGCCCCGGCCGCGATGCGGCGCTTGCGAGAGGCCTTGATGATCTCGGGGTGAGTACGCTCGCCCGGCGTCATCGAGTTGATGATGCCCTCGACGCGGCGCAGGTGCCTCTCGTCCATTCCCGGCGACTGCGCCGCCTGCGCGAGCTGCGCCGGGAGCTTGTCGAGCATCGACGCGATTCCGCCCATCTTGCGCATCTGTCCGATCTGCTGCTTGAAGTCCTCGAGATCGAAGCCCTTGCCCTTCTTCACCTTCTCGGCGAGCTTCTTCGCCTCCTCGAGGTCGACGCTCTTCCTCGCCTCTTCCACGAGCGACAGCACGTCGCCCATGCCGAGGATGCGCGAGGCCATGCGCTCGGGATGGAAGGGCTCCAGCCCCTCGGGCTTCTCGCTCGTGCCGGCGAACTTGATCGGCTTGCCGGTGACCTGGCGCACCGACAGCGCCGCGCCGCCGCGCGCGTCGCCGTCGAGCTTGGTGAGGACGATCCCCGTGAGCGGCAGCACCTCGCCGAAAACCCTGGCGACGTTCACAGCGTCCTGCCCCTGCATCGAGTCGACCACGAACAGCGTCTCCACGGGCGACAGCTCCGCGTGCAGCTCGGCGATCTCCGTCATCATCGGCTCGTCGATCGCGAGCCGCCCCGCCGTGTCAACGATGAGCGCGTCGTGGTAGTGCTTCTTCGCGTGATCGAGCGCGGCGAGCGCGATCGCGAGCGGCTTCTCGCCGGCGTGCGACGGGAACACGTCGGCGCCGATCTGTCCCGCGAGCGTCGCGAGCTGCTCGATCGCCGCCGGGCGGTAGACGTCGCAGGAGACGAGGAGCGGCTTCCGGCCGCGCTCGTCCTTGAGGAGCTTTGCGAGCTTCGCCGCGGTGGTCGTCTTCCCCGAGCCCTGCAGGCCGGCGAGCAGGATCACCGCGGGCGGGGCCACCGCGAGATCGAGCTCGGCGCTCTCGCCTCCCATGAGCGCAGCGAGCTCGCGGTGGACCACGCCGACGAGCGCCTGCCCCGGCGTCAGGCTTCCGGCGACTTCCTGTCCCAACGCCGCTTCGCGCACGCGCTCGACGAACGCCTTCACCACGGGAAGCGCGACATCGGCCTCGAGCAGTGCCATGCGCACCTCGCGCAGGGCGTCCTGGATATTCGCCTCGGTGAGGCGCGCCTCGCCGCGCAGCGTCTTGACGACGCGCGCGAAACGCTGTGTGAGGTTGTCGAGCACGGGAACGAGGGGGTGCTGCGCCGGTGTACACTTCGCGGATGCCGGCGATTCTACTCTATGGCGCGGCGTTTCTCCTCTACGCGGCACTGGCGTTCCATTTCTGGCGCACGCGCTGGCGCGGCGACAGCGCCCCGGCGTTCGCTCGCTGGGAGCGAAGCGCGGTCCTAGTCCCTCTCGCGCTGCACACCTGGCTCGTCTACGACATGCTGTGGACTCCCGACCTGCGCTTCGGGTTCGGTCAGGCGCTGTCGATGATGCTGTGGCTCGCGGTGATCATCTACTGGGTCGAGAGCCGCTTCCTCGAGCTCGAGGGCCTGCAGGCGCCGGTGCTCGCGCTCGCCGCGGTGTGCGTGCCGCTCCCCGCGCTGTTTCCCGGCCTCCCCTCGGCCACGTCCGCGTCGGAGCATTCCACCGAGCTGCGCCTGCACCTCGCGCTCGCGATGATCGCCTACGGGCTGTTCACGATCGCCGCGCTCCACGCGCTCATCATGACGCTGATGGAGCGGCGCCTGCACGGTGGCGCGCTGGTCGGGCCGCTCGCGGCGCTGCCGCCCCTGCTGGTCATGGAGCGGCTGCTGTTCCGCGTGATCTTCGCCGGGTTCGCCTTCCTCACGCTCACGCTGCTCACCGGCATCGTGTTCTCCGAGACGCTCTTCGGGCGCGCCATGAAATTCGACCACAAGACCGTCTTCGCGATCGCGTCATGGTTCATCTTCGCAGCGCTTCTGGCAGGCCGTACCCTGTACGGCTGGCGCGGGCGCATCGCGCTGCGCTGGACCCTCGCCGGCTTCGTCGCGCTGCTGCTCGCTTACGTCGGCAGCCGCTTCGTGCTTGAGGTGATATTGCGCCGCGGTCTGGCCTGAATTGGACCACTTTCCCCTCCTCGCGCTCGTCTCGGCCCTAGTCTTCCTTCTCGTCCTCTCGGCGTTCTTCGCGATGGCCGAGACCGGGATGATGGCGGTCAACCGCTACCGCCTGCGCGCGCTCGAGCGCACCGGCCACCGCGGCGCGCGGCTCGCCTCCGAGCTGCTCCGCGAGACCGACAAGCTCCTGTCGGTGCTGCTCGCGGGCAACACCCTCGTGAACGCCGCGATCACCATGATCGTCGGCGTGATCACCATCGACCTGTTCGGGCACGACCGCGTGGTGCTCGGGGTTACGACCTTTGTGGTCGCCCTGCTGATCCTGGTGTTCGGCGAGATCACGCCCAAGGTGATCGGTGCACGCTACCCGGAGCAGACCGCGCTCGCCGCGAGCTATGTGCTGAAGCCCCTCGTCAAGGGCTTCGCCTGGATGCTGTGGATCGCCAACCTCTTCGTCCGCTGCCTGCTTTGGATATTGCGCATCCCGACCGCCCAGAGCGCGCCGCAGCGGCTGTCGATCGAGGAACTTCGCGCGCTGGTCCTTGAATCGGGGCAGTTCATGCCGAAGAAGCATCAGAGCATCCTCGTCAACCTGTTCGATCTCGAAGCCATTACCGTCGAGGACGTGATGACGCCCCGGGCGCAGATCGAGGCAGTCGACCTCGATGCGCCGGCCGAGAACCTGCTCACGCAGATGACCACCGCGTACCACACGCGGTTGGTCGCCTACCGCGGCGAGCTCGGCAACCTCGCGGGCATCCTTCATCTGCGCAAGGTCATGCACCTGCTTCGCGCCGAGGAGCTCGACCGCGAAGCGCTCGCCGAGCTCCTGATGGAGCCGTACTACGTCCCGGCCGGCACGCCCGTATTCGCCCAGCTGCAGTACTTTCAGGAGAACCGCCAGCGCATCGCGCTGGTGGTCGACGAGTACGGAGAGCTCCAGGGCCTGGTCACGCTGGAGGACATCATCGAGGAGATCATCGGCGAATTCACCACCACGGCACCGGTGAAGTCGGAAACCTACGCCTGGGACAAGGACGGAAGCGCCCTGGTGGAAGGCTCGAGCGTGCTGCGCGAGCTGAACCGCAAGCTCGGCCTGACCCTGCCGCTCGACGGCCCGAAGACTCTGAACGGCCTTATTCTCGAGCACCTGCAGGACATCCCCGACGCGGGGGTCGCCCTGAGGATCGGCGAAGTGAGGATGGAGATCGTTCAGACTCAGGACCGGGTGATCCGGACCGTGCGGCTGTTCAGGCCGCCCGCATCCGGGCTCGCCCGCGCGGCGTGAGCCGCGCCGAGGAATAATCACGCTCGAGCGTCGATTGCACCTTGTCTTCAAGGCATTGCGACGGGGTCTTAAGACTTTACAAACGACCGCCCCCCATGCATCATCGCGGGATTCTCCGGAGGGATTGAGGTCTCCGCATGGCCACCGCAGCAGCGCGCGCCGCAAAGGTTCAGGTCAAGGAAGCCACCTACCTCTGGGAAGGCAAGGACAAGTCCGGCAAGATCATCAAGGGCCAGATGCGCGCGGGCGGCACGGCACTCGTCAACGTCACGCTGCGCCGCCAGGGCATCATCGTCACCAAGGTCGCCAAGCAGCGCATTGGCCGCGGCGGCAAGGTCAGCGACAAGGACGTGACCCTGTTCACCCGGCAGATGGCGACCATGATGAAGGCCGGCGTGCCGCTGCTGCAATCCTTCGACATCGTGGGCAAGGGGCACGCCAACCCGGCGGTGGCGCGGCTGCTGATGAGCATCAAGACCGACGTCGAGACCGGCTCGTCGCTCGCCGCGGCGTTCCGCAAGTTCCCGCTGCACTTCGACGCGCTGTTCTGCAACCTCGTCGCGGCCGGCGAGCAGGCCGGTATCTTGGAGTCGCTGCTCGATCGCCTGGCGACGTACAAGGAGAAGATCCTCGCCATCAAGTCGAAGATCAAGTCGGCGCTTTTCTACCCGATCGCGATCGTCGTGGTCGCGTTCATCATCACTGCGGTGATAATGATCTTCGTGATCCCGGCGTTCAAGCAGGTGTTCACGAACTTCGGCGCGGACCTGCCCGCTCCCACGCTGTTCGTGATGGGCGTGTCCGACTTCTTCGTGAAGTACTGGTACCTGATCTTCGCGGTCGTCGGCGGCGGCACCTGGGGGTTCCTCGAACTGTGGAAGCGCTCGGTGCCGGTGCAGATATTCATGGACCGCCTCAGTCTCAGGGTGCCGGTATTCGGCGACCTGATCAGGAAATCGACGATCGCGCGCTGGACGCGGACGCTGTCAACGATGTTTGCCGCGGGCGTGCCCCTGGTCGAGGCCCTCGACTCGGTCGGCGGCGCCTCCGGCAACTACGTGTACCTGCAGGCCACCAAGGAGATCCAGAGGAAGGTGAGCACCGGCACCAGCCTCACGACCTCGATGCAGGAATCGAACGTGTTTCCGAACATGGTCGTGCAGATGGTGTCGATCGGCGAGGAATCGGGCGCACTCGACGGGATGCTCAGCAAGGTCGCGGACTTCTTCGAGGCCGAAGTCGACGACGCCGTCGACGCGCTCTCCAGCCTCATGGAGCCGATGATCATGGTCGTGCTCGGCGTGGTGATCGGCGGCATGGTCATCGCAATGTACCTGCCGATATTCAAGATCGGCCAAGCGGTCTAGCGTCGCGCTCCCCGCGCGGATGAGCGACACTCTGAAGGCGGTTGCCCACCCCGCCGTGTTTCCCTGGGTCTGTTTCCTGGTCGGGCTGGTGGTCGGGTCCTTCCTCAACGTCGTCATCCACCGTCTGCCCAAGATGATGGAGCGCGCCTGGAAGGAGGAATGCGCCGAGCTGGAGAACCCCGCTGCACGGCCCAAGCCCGCGGAGAAGTACAACCTTTTCGTCCCCCGCTCGGCCTGCCCCGCCTGCGGCCACGGCATCACGGCGATCGAGAACATCCCGGTCGTGTCCTGGACGCTGCTTCGCGGGCGATGCTCCGCCTGCAAGGCCCGAATCAGCCCGCGCTACCCGGTGGTCGAGCTGCTCGGGGGCGCGGCGGCAGCCTGGTCGGCGGTGCGCTTCGGCGTCACGCCGGCCGCCGTCGGCGCCATGATATTCCTGTGGTGCATGATCGCCGCGAGCGTCATCGATTTCGACACCCAGCTCCTCCCCGACTCGATCACGCTGCCGCTGCTGTGGCTGGGGTTGCTGCTCAACGCGGGGGGCGTATTCACCGACCTGCATTCGGCCGTCGTCGGCGCGGCCGCCGGATACCTGGTGCTGTGGAGTGTGTACTGGCTCTTCAAGCTCGTCACAGGGAAGGAAGGCATGGGCTACGGCGACTTCAAGCTGCTCGCCGCCATCGGCGCCTGGTGCGGCTGGCAGATGCTGCCCATCACCATCATCCTCTCCTCGTTTATCGGTGCCGCGGTCGGAATCGCGCTCATGATCTTCGCGCGGCACGGCCGCAACGTGCCCATGCCCTTCGGCCCCTACCTGAGCGCCGCGGGCATCGTCGCCCTGTTCTGGGGCCCCCAGCTCACGCGGCAGTACCTCAGCCAGTTCATGTGAAGCCGTACACCGTCGGCCTCACGGGCGGCATCGGCAGCGGGAAGAGCGCGGTCGCTGCCCTGTTCGCGAGGCTCGGCGCGCAAGTAATCGACACCGACGAAATCGCCCACGAGCTCACGCGGCCGGGAGGCGAGGCGATCGCGTCGATACGCGCGGCCTTCGGAGCCGACGCGATCGCGGCGGACGGATCGCTCGATCGAACCGCGATGCGCCGCCTCGTATTCGGCGACGCCCGGGCGAGGAAGCGCCTCGAGGCCATACTGCATCCGCTGATACGGGCCGAAAGCACCCGGCGCCTCGAGCGCGGCGCGGGACCGTACGCGATCCTCGTGATTCCGCTGCTGGTCGAAGGCGGCGTGGACCGGTCGCGCACCGAGCGGGTGCTGGTGGTCGACTGCCCCGAGGCGAGCCAGATCGAGCGCGTGAGGCGGCGCAGCGGCCTCGCCGAGGCCGAGGTCCGCGCTATCCTGTCCTCGCAGGCGACTCGCGAGCAGCGCCTGGCAGCCGCCGACGACGTCATCGACAACAGCAGGTCGCAGGACGCGCTTGCCGACCAGGTGGCCCGCCTGCACGAGAAATACCTCACGCTGTCCCGCTCCCGAACAGCGTCATAGCGGATGGGACGTTGTCAATTCACGGAGGATCGGGGAAAATCGGCCAAAACTCACTCTAATCAAGCCCCTGCCTCTCGAGCCTCGGATGTGACGTGATCACCTACGAGTATCCGCTCAACGAGCGTATCCGCACCCTGCTGCGGCTCGAGAACCTGTTCGAACGCGCCAATCACTTCCTGGTCAGGCAGGAGGATTCACGCGATCACCACGCGGCGCTGCTGACGCTGTTCGAGATACTCGAGGTCGCGAGCCGCGCCGAGCTGAAGTCGGATCTCCTCCAGGAGCTGGAGCGCCAGAAGCAGGTGCTGCTCGGCTTCCGCAACAACCCCCAGATCGCCGAGAACGTGCTCAAGCAGGTGATCTCGGACATCGAGCGCACCAGCGCCGCTTTGTTCGCCATGACGGGCAAGATCGGCCAGCATCTCCGCGAGAACGAGTGGCTGATGTCCGTCAAGCAGCGCACCGGGATTCCCGGCGGGGCCTGCGAGTTCGACCTGCCCTCGTACCATTTCTGGCTCAACCGCGAGCCCGCCAGGCGCAACGCCGACCTGCAGTCGTGGTTCGCGCCCATGCTTCCGATCAAGGAAGCCTCGGCGATCGTGCTCAAGCTCCTGCGTGAAGGCGGCAGGCCGGTCAAGCACGTCGCCCACCGCGCCGCCTTCTCGCAGATGCTGGGAGGCAAGACCTCGCAGATGGTGCGCATCCGCCTGCCGCGATCCTCGGGGTTCATCCCGGAGATCAGCGCGAACCGCTACGCGCTCAACGTGCGCTTCGGCACCTTCGGCACCAAGGTGTGCGAGGCCGACGTCGAGTTCGAGCTCACGTTCTGCAACCTCTGAGCGCTGCCGGCCTCAGCGTCCCGCTTTGAGATCAGTGAGCAGTCTCTGGTAGGCCGGGGCCTCGCGCAGCAGACGGCCGGCAACTTCGCGCACCTTGTCGACCTGATCCTTGGGCAGCTGCAAGCGGGTCTTGATCTGCTTGAAGTAGACGCGCTCGGCGGGGTCCTTCAGGTTCTCGAAAGTCACCTGCGCGAAGTAGGCGCGCCGTTCCGGACTTCCGGCCTCCCAGGCGGCGAGCTTGTCGCGCACCTGCTCGACGCCATCCAGGGTGATCCGGTCGACCGGAATCGACCACATCTGGTCGGTCAGCGTGTCGGTGTCCGGCGGCGCGTCGTGCTTGTCCCAGTCGACCTCGGGAAAGCGCAGCGCGTTCACCGCGATCACGACTATCTTGCGGGCGCGGCGAAGCGCGGGGAGCACGGCCTCGTCCGGTGAGACCTTGAGGATCTCGAAAGCCCTGATTACTTCCGCGAGCCCGAGATTCTCCGAGAGGCCGCCGTCGAAGACGTGAACATAGGGCCGACTCGGGTCGACGTAGGACTGGAGAGCGCGGGCGCGGAGCAGCGCCCGTCCCGGCGTCTCGGACTCTCGGGCGTTGGCCTCGGCCACCGTCTGCCAGGTCGGAACCTTCATTCCGCAGGTTCCGCCGCGGTTCTCGAAGGTGATGGGGGTGAGCAGGGGAGGCAGCGCGGTTGACGTGGCGACGGCCCGCCCCAGCGGCACCCGCGTGAGGTCGGCGCAGATGGCGTCGAACTGGTCCTGGGTGAAGCTGAACCTGGCGCCCGAGGTGACATCCGTGCCGTTGATGATGACGAAGGGTCCGCCTGCCTTCTTCAGGTCGGCAAAGGTGGCGTGGTCGAACACCGTTTCGTCGTAGAGCTCGGCGAAGAGATCCGACTTGCCGAACGTGCCGGACGGAAGCCGGAACCAGTTGGTCGGGGTCAGAATGCGCCACACGAGCTCGCTCTCGAAATTGCGAGACAGCACCTTCGTCTCGAACTCCCCGAACGTTTTCTCGCCGCGCAGGGCGTAGTAGGTGGCGGGGAAGGTCCCGCCCGATACGGCCGAGATCACGTCGACCTCGTCGAGGAGACGCCGGCTCGTTCCGTTCACCGTAACGTCCGTCCGGCGCAGCTCCTCGAGCACTCCATAGCCCAGCGCCGCAGCGCGCGTACCTCCGCCGGACATGGCGAGAATCACCAGCATGTCGTCGGATTGCCCGGGGCGGGACGATTCGTCTACGCGATAGCCGGGCCCTCCGGCCTGGTCCAGGCGAGGCGTGGCGGGCCAGTGGGCGCAGCCGGCGGCGGCGCAGGCGAGGATCAAGGGGAGAATTGAACGGGCCGTCATGGTTCAGAAGCCGATTCCCAATCCGACGTAGGCTCCGTGTGCGGCCATGTCCCAGAGAAAATTGTTCTTGTCGTAATCCTGATACATATAGCGATAGCCGAACTTGGCGGCGAATGACTTGGCGAACTGCCAGTTCGCGCCGAGGATCACCTGGTAGGTGATCTTCGAGCCGACGCCGAAGCCGCCGACGTCGGCGTAGCCCATGAATGTCCAGTGCTCGGCGAGCGGAAGGAGGACGCGCGCACCGATCACCGGGTCCCACCAGTCGGCGCTGCCGCTCAGGCTGCGCGTGCCTCCGGGCAGAAGAGGACCGGTCGTGGTCGTCAGGTTGAGGTCCGTGTCAAGGCGAGTGTAGCGCCCCGCGCCGAAGACATCGAGCTTGGTGGAGTCATCACGCACCCGGTAAGCCACGGCCAGCTGGTAGACGAGCTGCGTCACGGTCGCCTCGAGGTCGCCGGTGGCGCTGCCAATGCCCGCCGGGCCCTCCCAGGATCGGGTGCCCTGGTCTTTCAAACGGAAATACACGCTGTCGAAAGCTAGACCCCACGGCCCCTTGCGCGCTTCAGCCGCGGCCATGAAGCCGCTGTCGAAATGCTTCATGATGTCGCCGAAGCTCGAGTCGATGTCCGCCGTGACCTGGCCTACGCCGGTCCTCCCGCGGAGCCCGGCCCCGAAAATGTACGGCGTGATCTCGAATTGCCACCCATCTGTGGCTTCCGCGAGCACCGGTGGCAGCGCCAGCCCTGCCGCGACGGTCACGACGGTAGCCGCACGAGCGAGCACATCTCTCATCTTCCTTCTCCTCGCCCGCGATCCTCGGACAATTGCGGGATGCGCTACTTGATCTAGGTCAATCTGACTTCTCGCGACCGATGCTAGATAATCCGCTTCAGAAAACCTTCCGGGGGACAATCGCCTTGCCGAGGTTGCGTGCCATTGCTGCGGGGGCCTGGTTCGCTCTCACTTACAGCGTCACACTAGCGCAAGGTACCGGCGAGCCTGCCGTGACGGGAGCGGCGCGCCCGAAGATCGGCCTCGCCCTGTCCGGCGGAGGCGCCCGCGGCGCCGCGCACATCGGCGTCCTCAAGGTTCTCGAGGAGCTGCGCGTTCCGGTCGATTGCGTCACCGGTACGAGCATGGGCTCGGTCGTCGGTGGATCCTTCGCCGCGGGGACGACACCCGCGGATATGGAGAGGATCGTCACTCAGACCGACTGGAGCGAGGTTTTCACCGATCGCCCTCCGCGCGCGGAGATATCGCCGCGCCTCAAGCAAGACGACTACAAGGGTTTGTTCGCTCCGGAGTTCGGCGTTCGCGGCGGCTCGCTCGTGGTCCAGAAGGGCATCGTCTCCGGCGTCAACATCGAGAGCTTCCTGCGCTACCTGACACAACAATCGGGAAACGTCGCCGACTTCCGCAAGCTGCCCGTTCCTTTCCGCGCGGTGGCGACCGACATCGAGACCGGCGAGGCCGTGATCCTCGACCACGGCAGCCTCTACCGGGCGATGCGCGCGAGCATGGCCATCCCCGGCGCGGTGGCTCCCGTCGAGATCGACGGCCGCCTGCTGGTGGACGGGGGCATCGCCAACAACCTGCCGATCGACGTCGCGCGCAGGATCTGCGGGGACGTGATCATCGCCGTGAACATCTCCACGCCCCCGCTCGAGCGCGAGCAGATCACGTCGGCGCTCAGCATCGTCGGGCAGCTGATCAACTTCCTGGGCAAGGAGCGCGTCGACAAGCAGCTCGCGAGCCTTTCCAAGCGCGACGTCCTGATCTCGCCCGAGCTCGGGGACATCAGCTCGGGATCGTTCGAGCGCATGACCGAGGCCATCAAGATCGGGGAGGCTGCCGCGCGCAGCCAGGCGGACGAGCTGCGCCGCTACAGCCTGCCCAAGGCCGAGTACGAGGCGCTGCGCAAGCGCCAGATCGTCGCGCGCAGGGAGAGCTTGGGTCGCATCGACGAGATCCGTTTCGAGGGAATCGAGCGCACCAATTCCGCCGTGCTGCGTCAGTTGATGAAGACCAAACCCGGCGACGACGTAACGGAAGCTTCTCTCACGCAGGACCTGCGCCGAATCTACGGACGCGGCGACTTCGAATCGGTGGATTACCGCATTGACGAAAGCCAGACCGGTCGCGCGCTGGTCATCCGGGTGCGGGAGAAGGAGACCGGACCCGACTATATCCGCTTCGGGCTGACGCTGGCGACCGAGGGCAAGGGCGACAGCTATTTCAACCTGATCGCGAGCTATCGCGCGACCTGGGTGAACCGGTTCGGTGCGGAATGGAAGCTTGAGACCCAGGTCGGCCAGAATTCGTACGCCTTCACCGAGTTCTATCAGCCCCTGACCCGCTACGGCGACTTCTTCGTCGCGCCCTACGCGCAGGCGGGCCAGTCGTACCGCGGCGTGTACAGCGGCAACGATCGCGTCGCGGAGTACACGATGCGCGAGAACCGCGCCGGGCTCGACGCCGGCACGACCTTCGGCCAATGGGGCGAGCTTCGCCTGGGGCCTGTATTGCGCACTGTCCGCGCGAGCGTTCAGACGGGTTCCCCTGTCCTGCCCGAAGTCGACGCCAACGCGAGCGGCGCACGCATCAAGCTGTTCGCCGACAACCTCGACCAGGTATGGTTTTCGCGCGACGGGCACCGGCTGGTCATGAACGGGTTCAGGTCGTACGAGAGCATGGGAGCGGATAGCGACTATTCGCGCGCGGACCTTTCCTATATCCGGGCATGGAGCTACGGCGGGCACACGTTCCAGCTGGGCGCCTACGGCGGCACCAATTTCGGCTCCAACCTTCCGGCCTACGACTCCTTCGTCCTAGGCGGCCCATTTCGCCTGTCCGCGTACGCCATCGGCCAGTTCTCCGGGCAGCAGGCAGCGTTCGGCTCGCTGCGCTATTTCAACCAGGTGAAGCGGCTGCCCTCGCCGCTGGGCTCGGGCGTATACGCGGGTGCGTCGCTCGAAATCGGGCGGGTCAACAAGCTCGACGACGCAAGGGATACCACGGGCAATCTCGAATCGGGCTCGATCTTCCTCGGAGCGGACACGTTTCTGGGACCTGCGTGGATCGGCGCGGGCTTCGCGCCGGGCGGGATCAGGAGCCTGTTCCTGCTCGTGGGTGCGCCCTTCAACTTCGAGTCGAAGCCATGAAGTCTGGGTAGACTGAATTCGTGCCGAAGGCCCACCTCGTGAGTTGCCCCCGCTGCGGAACCCAGGTCGCCTGGGTAGCCGCGAACCGCTACCGCCCCTTCTGCTCGGAGCGCTGCAAGCTCTTCGACCTCGGCGACTGGGCGATGGAGAAATACCGCGTCCCGGTCGAGGAGGACCAGGACACGCCGGGGTCGAAGGCGCCGGACTAGACCTCCCAGGCGCCGCGCACCATCGCGAGGCCGTGAGCGCCGCAGCTCTTCGCCTGCTCCATGTCGGCCGGCGTGAGGCCGCCCAGCGCGTACACGGGAATCGAGGCCCCGGCGGCGATTTCCCGGAAGCCCTCCCAGCCGAGCGGAATGCTGCTGGCGTGCGAGGGCGTGGCGCGCACCGGCCCGAGCACCGCGAAATCCGCCCCGAGCGCCTCGGCACGCCTCAGCTCCTCGGCCGAGTGACACGACGCGCCGCACCAGGGCAGGCCGGGACGAGCGCCGCCGAGCTGGGCGGCCGTGAGATGGACGCCGTCCGCGCCTATCTCGCAGGCGAGCTCCGCGTCCGAATTCAGGAGCACCTTCGCGCGGTGAGCCCGGGCGAGCGCGAGCACCCGCTGCGCTAGCGCCCTCACGGCGTCGCGCGCGAGACTCTTCTCTCGAACCTGCACGAGCTTCAGGCCGCTGCGCAGCCGCGCGTCCAGCCGGGAGAAGAACGCCGCCTCGCCCAGCCCGGCGACGCGCGTGATCGCGTATTCGTCCGGCAGCGACAGAGCGCGCAGCACCGGGCCGTTCGCCGGAAGCATGGGCGCCACGTCAGTCGCCTCCGGGCGCTGCCACGCGATCGCCTCGTGCTCCAGGGCGCGCGGCTCTCCGCGCCACGCGACCACTCTGTGAAAATGCAGGCGCACCGTGGCGTGGGGATAGGTGAATACCCGGGTAATCCAGGGATACGCGCGCTCGATCGTTACGCCCAGCTCCTCTCGGATCTCGCGCGAGAGCGCATCGGCGACCGGCTCACCCGGCTCCACTTTCCCGCCGGGAAATTCCCAGTAGCCGGCGTAGACCTTGCTCGCCGGACGCCGCGCGAGCAGCACGCGGCCGTCAGGACGGAGCAGCACCGCCACGGCCACGTCCACCGGGGCCGCCATGGCCTTCCGCTTCAGCGCCTGGGCTTGCCGTCGCCGGCCTGGCGGCCGGCGAAGTCGCGCGCGAACTGCCAGGCCACTCGGCCCGAGCGCGAGCCGCGCTGCAGCGCCCACTGAATCGCCTCCTGCCTCGCCTTCGCGATCGCCGCATCGCTGCAGCCGAGCTCGCGCAGCCAATGGGCCACGATCGCGAGAAACTCGTCCTGGTCGAACGGATAGAAGGAAACCCACAGCCCGAAGCGCTCCGACAGTGAGATCTTCTCCTCGACCGTTTCGCCGGGGTGAATCTCCTCCCCGAGGTGCTTGGTCTCGAGGTTCTCCTGCATGTACTCGGGCATGAGGTGGCGCCGGTTGGAAGTCGCGTAGATGAGCAGGTTCTCCGAGGTCGCGGCGACGGACCCGTCGAGCACCGACTTGAGCGCCTTGTAGCCCGCGGCCTCGGCGATCTCGAACGACAGGTCGTCGCAGAACAGGATGAAGCGCTCGGGGCGCCCGGCCACCTGGTCGACGATCTCGGGCAGATCGATGAGATCGTGTTTCTCCACCTCGATGACGCGCAGCCCCTGGCGGTGGTACTTGTTCAGCACCGCCTTCACCAGCGACGATTTTCCGGTGCCGCGCGCGCCGGTCATGAGCGCGTTGTTGGCGGTACGCCCCTCGACGAACTGGCGCGTGTTCTGGTCGATCAGGGCCTTCTGGTTGTCGACACCGTGGAGATCGGAGAGGCGGATGCGGTGCACGTTCGCGACCGGCTGGATGTAGCCGCCGCGCGGGTTCTTGCGCCAGCGGAACGCGATGCTCGCGTTCCAGTCCACCAGGCGCGACGCGGGCGGAAGCAGCGTCTCGATCCGCTCGAGGAGAGCCTCGCCACGCTTGACCAGCTTCTCCAGCTCGGACATGTGAGCTCTAGGTTCTGTACTCGGCGTTGATGGTAACGTATTCGTGCGACAGATCGCAGGTCCATACCGTGGTCGCCGCCCGTCCGCGGTTCAGCACCACGCGTACGGTAATGTCACTCCTTCCCATGATCCGCTTGCCGTCCTCCTCGCGGTATCCGGGAGCGCGTCCCCCGTCCGACGCTACCAGCACGTCGTCGAGGTAGAGCGCCACCCGCATAACGTCGAGGCCGCGCACGCCGGAGTTGCCTATGGCCGCGAGCAGCCGCCCCAGGTTGGGGTCCGAGGCGAAGAAGGCGGTCTTGACGAGGGGCGAGTGCGCGATCGCGTAGGCGACGCTTGCGCACTCCGACTCGTTGCGGCCTTTCTCGACCCGGACGGTGATGAACTTGGTCGCACCTTCGCCATCCCGCACGATGGCCTGCGCGAGCTCCTGCGACACTTCCAGCACGGCCTCGCGCAGGAGCACGCGGTCGCAGCGCCCGGCGGCCCCGGTCGCGAGGAGGATGAAGGAATCGTTGGTCGACGTGTCGCCGTCGACGCTGATCCGGTTGAACGAGCCCGCGGCCGCCTCGGCCACCAGGCCCTCGAGCGTCGCCTGCGAAAGCGCCGCGTCGGTGGCAACGAAGCCAAGCATGGTCGCCATGTCGGGGCAGATCATGCCCGCGCCCTTGGCGATCCCGGTCACGGTTGCGCCGCCCGCCCGCCGCGACCGGGCTTTCGGCACGGTATCGGTCGTCATGATCGCCTCGGCGGCGCGCGCCCAGTTGTCCTCGCGCAGATCCGCGACGCACGCCGGCAGCCCCGCGACGATGCGCGAAAGCGGGAGCGGCTCCATGATCACTCCGGTCGAGAACGGCAGCACTTCGCGCGGATCGCACCCGAGCAGGCTCGCCGCCCGCTCACAGCTCGTCCGCGCATCGGCGAGCCCGGTTTTCCCCGTTCCGGCGTTGGCGTTGCCGGTGTTCACGAGGAGCGCGCGGATCGGCCTGCCCGAGGCCAGGTGCTCCTTCGCGACCTGGACCGGCGCAGCGCAGAAGCGGTTCCGCGTGAACACGCCGGCCACCTTCGTTCCCTCGGCGAGCGCCACGAGCAGCAGGTCCTTGCGGCCGGACCTGCGGATTCCGGCTTCTGCGACTCCAAGCCTCGCGCCCTTCACGGGCAGGAGGTCTTCGGGCCTTGGAGCGCTCAGGTTGACGGCCATATTCTTGCCCGGCCCCGGGAGACCGCGCAGCGCCCGCTCAGGCGAGCTTCCCGTGACAGTGCTTGTATTTCTTGCCCGATCCGCAGGGGCAGGGGTCGTTGCGGCCGATCTTGCCGACGTGCCTCACGAAAGGCGCGGCCTTCGCGGCCGTCGCGGTCCCGCCCTCGGGGCTGGCGAGAGCCTCCTCGTAGCCCGCGTGCTGGTACTGGACGTTTTCCACCGCCGGCGCCTGCAGCTGTTCCATTTCCTCGGCCTGCCCGCGAAGCTGCAGCTCCACCGTCATCAGCGTGCGGGTCACCTCGAGCTTGACCGCCTCAACCAGATTGCCGAAAAGCTCGAAAGCCTCGCGTTTGTACTCCTGCTTAGGGTTCTTCTGCGCGTAACCGCGCAGGTGTATCCCCTGGCGGAGATGATCCAGGGCGGCGAGGTGCTCGCGCCAGTGGTTGTCGAGCGTCGCCAGCAGCACGTGCCGCTCGACAAGGTGCACGCCGTCCGGCGGATACGCCGCCATCTTGCGGCGGTAGGTCGCATTCGCCTCCCCGATCGCGCGCTTGAGCAGCGCCTCGTCGTCGAGCCCCGGGTCCGCGGCGAGCCACCTGGAAAGCGGCAGCTCGAGGCGCAGCTCCGCCGCGCACACCTTCTCCAGCCCCGGGATGTCCCATTGCTCTTCCATGCTCTCTTCAGGCACGTGGGCACGGAACAGGTCCGTGACCACGCCTTCGCGCAGCGACTCGATCTGGTCCGACACGTCCTGCGACTCGAGGATGGTGTTTCTCAGGTGGTAGATCTCGCGACGCTGGTCGTTGGCGACGTTGTCGTATTCGAGCAATTGCTTCCGGATGTCGAAGTTGTGCGCCTCGACCTTGCGCTGCGCGCTCTCGATCGAACGGGTCACCAAGCCGTGCTCGATCGGCTCGCCCTCGGGCATTCCCAGGCGCTGCATGATCGCGTTCACGCGCTCGCCGGCGAAGATCCGCAGCAGCGGGTCTTCGAGCGACAGGTAGAAGCGGGACGAGCCCGGGTCTCCCTGCCGGCCGGAGCGGCCGCGCAGCTGGTTGTCTATGCGCCGAGCTTCGTGGCGCTCGGTGCCGATGATATGGAGCCCTCCGGCGGCGATGACCTGGTTGTGGAGGTCCTGCCACTCACGCCGCAGCGTCGCGATGTGCCCGTCCTTCTCCGCGTCGCCTAGATCCTCCTTCTCCTGGAGCAGATCGACCTGCTTTTCGACGTTTCCGCCGAGCACGATGTCCGTCCCGCGGCCCGCCATGTTGGTCGCGATCGTGATCACCTTGGGGCGTCCGGCCTGCGCCACGATCTCGGCTTCGCGTGCGTGCTGCTTCGCGTTCAGCACCTGGTGCGGCAGCTTCTCCTTCTGCAGCATGCCGGAGATCAGCTCGGAATTCTCGATCGAGGTGGTGCCGACGAGCACCGGCTGGCCGCGCTCGTGGCAATCCTTGATGTCGTCGATGATCGCCTTGTATTTCTCCTTGGTGGTGCGGAACACCTGGTCGTTCCGGTCGGCACGGATCATCGGCATGTGGGTGGGTATGACCACCACCTCAAGCCCGTAGATCTCCTGGAACTCGTACGCCTCCGTGTCAGCCGTGCCGGTCATGCCGGCGAGCTTGCGGTACATGCGGAAATAGTTCTGGAAGGTGATCGAGGCGAGCGTCTGGTTCTCGCTCTGGATGGACACGTTCTCCTTTGCCTCGATCGCCTGATGCAGCCCATCGGACCAGCGCCTCCCGGGCATGAGCCGCCCGGTAAACTCGTCGACGATCACGACGTCGCCCTCCTGGACGACGTAGTGCCGGTCCCGGAAGAACAGGTTGTGCGCCCGCAGTGCCGCGTTCAGATGGTGCATCAGGTTCACGTACGCGGGCTCGTACAGGCTCCGACCCTCCGGAAGGAGCTGCGCGCGCGCGAGGAGCTTCTCCGCATGCTCGTGGCCCTCCTCGGAGAGCAGCACGGTGTGGTTCTTCTCGTCGACGAAGAAATCGCCCGGCGCGCCGTCCTTCTCCTGGCGCTTGAGCAGCGGCGCGACCTCGTTGATCCGGTGGTAGATCTCGGTGCGGTCCTCGGCCTGCCCCGAGATGATGAGCGGCGTGCGCGCCTCGTCGATGAGTATCGAGTCCACCTCGTCGACGATGGCGTAGTTCAGCCCGCGCTGGAATCGGTCGCCCACCTGCATGGCCATGTTGTCGCGCAGGTAGTCGAATCCGAACTCGTTGTTGGTTCCGTAGGTGATGTCGGCGGCGTAGGCCGTCTGCTTCTCGTCGTGCGGCATCTGGGTGAGGATCACCCCGACCGAGAGGCCGAGGAACCTGTAGACCTTGCCCATCCATTCCGCGTCACGCCGCGCGAGGTAATCGTTGACGGTCACGATGTGCACGCCGCGCCCGGAAAGGGCGTTCAGGTAGGCCGGAAGGGTCGCGACCAGCGTCTTGCCCTCCCCCGTCCGCATCTCCGAGATCTTGCCGTCGTGCAGGACCATGCCGCCGATCAGCTGGACATCGAAATGGCGCATGCTGAGCACGCGCTTCGCGGCCTCGCGCACGACGGCGAAAGCCTCGGGCAGGAGCTCGGCGAGCGCGGCTTTTTCCGCCACGTCGCGCTCCTCGGCGGGCAGGTCCCCAACACGCTTGGCGAAGCGCTCCTTCAGCTCCGGGGTCTTCGCTGCGAGCGCCTGATCGGAGAGGGCGGCGATTGCAGGCTCGAACGCATTGATCGCTCTGACCGTCTTGCCGTACTGCTTGAGCAGCCGGTCGTTGCGGCTGCCGAAGACCGCCTTCAGGACGCGGGAAATCATCGAGGAATGACGGTCGAGGCGTGAAAAAGTTCGAAGTCTACCATGCGCTTCGGACCGCCCGACGCGGACCGAAAGGCGAGGTCTAGCGGATAGCTAGCGGGAGGCTGCCTGGAGGAAGCGGGCCGGGTTCTGCGCGACGCCCCGGTAGCGCACTTCGAAGTGCACGTGCGGGCCGGTGGCCCGCCCTGTCGCCCCCGATTCAGCGATCTTCGCGCCCCGCTGGACGACATCGCCTTCCTTCACCAGGAGCCTCGAGTTGTGCGCGTAGCGGGTGGTGAAATCATTGCCGTGGTCGATCTCGACCATGTAGCCGTACTGGGGATGCATACCCGCGAATTTCACTACGCCGCCGGCCGCGGCGAAGACGGGCGTTCCGGGGTCGACGACGAAGTCCACGCCCTCGTGCATCGCCAGCATGCCGTTGAAGGGATCGATGCGCCAGCCAAAGCTCGAGGCGCTCCAGCTGCCGTCGACCGGAGGGATCGTCGGCATCAGCTTCTTCTTGACTTTAGCGTCGAACAGCTGGGACTCGAGGACGCCCAGAGAGTCCGAGCGGTTCTCCATCTGGCGGGAGACCTGCTCCAGCTGCCGGCCGAATTCGCCCATCGACAGGTCCTTCACGCTCGACACGGCTCCCCCGCGCCCCGGAATCTCGGTAAAGCGGAACTCCCCGGGCTTGAGGCCGGCCAATGCCGACAGGCGCTCACCCAGAGCGTCGAGACGCATCAGCTGGGCCTGCATCTCGCCCAGCTTCACGGCCATTGCGTTAAGGTTCTCCCTCAGGAACTCTTCGGTCTTGCGTTGCTGCGCCTCCTGCGCCGACTTCACCAGGGACTCGAGCAACGGAAGCTTGAGCTGGTCGGCATGCCTGACGGTGATCCAGAACAGGCCGAGCGTGAGACACAGCACGAGCGCGCCTATCAACACCACGCCCGCGATCATGTGACGGTGGGTCAGGGTCAGGGACTTCGCCCCAGCTGTTCTGCTCGAAACAAGAATAATATGCATGGGAGCGCCGTCGCCTAGGTATGCAATCCACGAATCGCCGAACCCAGCATATGAAAACCCTCTGCGCCTTCCTGAACCAAGCCGACGCCATCTCTGCGCTCATGCCCCAGGCCGAGCGCCTAATCGAACTCCGCGAGATCCTCGCCTCGCTGCTGCCGGAATCCCTGGCGCGACACTGCTCGGTCGCGAACTTCAAGCAGGGACGGGTGATTATTTTTGCGTCTAACGGCGCAACCGCCGCGAAACTGAAACTCATGCTCCCGGCATTGTTGGAGCAATTTTCGGGGCGAGCGACGGAGGTTACCGGATTGGAGGTGGCGGTGCAAGCCCTTGGGTCGAAGCCTCAACCCATTGAAAAACATTCGAAAATCACTTCTGACGCGGCGTCAGAACTGACCGCGCTGTGCGAACAACTCCCTGATTCGGAATTGAAAAAAGTCCTGTTGCGAATCGTCTTTCAACATCGCCGCTAAGTATCTGCCTAGACGAGCATAAATGCTCGTTCCAGGATCAACAACCCGAAGACCAGCAGGGCGAAAAGCACGGCGTACTTGAATACCTGGAGGGCAAAGCGCAGGTACTTCCTGTCGCGGGTGAGGATGTAAAGGACGAGCCCTGCCGCCGTGACCAGCACAACGAGGACCCCCGCGATGCGCAGGGCGAGCATGCGTGCTTTGGCCTGCCCTCAGGCGGCAGGCAGGGCGAACAGGCGGGACAGCGCGGCCGGGGCGTCTTCCTCGCGCGCGAAGGTCACCCATTCCCAGGAATCCTGGGCGGCGAGCGCCGCCCGCGCCAGGCGGTTGTTGAGCGCGTGGCCCGACTTGTGGGCGGAGAATGACGTGATCAGCGGGTGCCCGATCAGGTAGAGATCCCCGATCGCGTCCAGCAGCTTGTGCTTGACGAACTCATCGGCATACCGAAGCCCCTCGGCGTTCAGCACGCGGTACTCATCGACGACGATCGCGTTGTCGAGGCTGCCGCCGCGCGCGAGACCGGAATCGCGCAACGCCTCGACCTCCTGGATGAAGCCGAAGGTGCGCGCACGCGCGACCTCCTTGACGTACGAGGTGTCGGCGAAGTCGACCTGGGCGGTCTGCGCCGAATGCTCGATCGCCGGATGGTCGAACTCGATCGAAAAGGAGAGCTTGAAACCCTCGAACGGGTCGAAGCGTGCCCACTTGTCGCCGTCCTTCACCTCGATGGTCTTCTTGATGCGGATGAAGCGCTTTGGCGCCGCCTGCTGCTCGATCCCCGCGGACTGGATCAGGAACACGAAGGGCGCCGCGCTCCCGTCCATGATGGGCACCTCGGACCCGGTCAGGTCGACGTAGGCGTTGTCGATCCCCAGGCCGGCAAACGCCGACATGAGATGCTCGACCGTGGCCACCTTGGCGCCGTCCGACTCGAGCGCACTGCACAGCCGCGTGTCGGTAACCTTGAACGCGTCGGCGGCGATATCGACCGGCCTCGCCAGATCGATGCGGCGGAATACGATCCCCGTGTCAGGCGCGGCCGGGCGCAGAGTCATCGCCACCTTCTCGCCGGTGTGAAGGCCGACGCCGGTGGCGCGGATCGTGGATTTGAGGGTGCGCTGCCTGAACATTCGCGTTGCCGCGGCACTCGATCAAGGCTCGCCGCAGCCGATTGAAAGCGTTGGAGTTTAGCACAGAGTGCGGCCCCACCGGCCCGGAATTTCCGGCGAGGCGCGCACTATGCACGCAGCCCTAGTGCGCGCGCTTGCGCAGATAGGCTGGCACGAAAGCCACGGTACGGATGAGAACCGGCGTGGGCCGCGCGGGAAGCCGGGGCGCGGCGGCGCGGGCGACGACGGGCTTGCGCAGGTAGCGGGGCATGCCAATGCGTTTTGCTGTGCTCATGAACTCTCCCTAGTCGGCTTGCTTGCGAAGAAATGCGGGGATGTCGTACTTGTCTACTCCGTTCGCCTGCAGCGCCTCGATGGTCGAGGCGCGGTTCTTGCGGATGACTGCGGGCATCTCGTCGAGGACGCGGTAGTCCACGCCGCTCGCGACCGGCATGTTGTCGGTACCGGTCTTCTGTACCAGCTTGGGCTTCATCGCCCGCGCAGCTTGCGGCTGGCCCAGACCCGTTGCGATCACCGTGACGCGCAGCTCTTCGCCTATGGGATCGTCGTACACCGCGCCGAAGATGATGGTGGCGTCGTCCGCCGCGAAGCCGCGGATGGTGTTCATCACCTCTTTGGTCTCGCGCAGCTTGAGGCTCGACTTGTTCGCGGTGATGTTCACGACCACGCCGCGCGCTCCGGAGAGATTCACGCCCTCGAGGAGCGGGCAGGCGACGGCCTGCTCCGCGGCGATGCGCGCGCGGTCGACCCCCGACGAGGCGGCCGAGCCCATCATCGCCATTCCCTGCTCGGCCATCACGGTGCGCACGTCCTGGAAGTCGACGTTGATGAGGCCGGGGACGTTGATTATCTCGGAGATGCCCGCGACCGCGTTCTTGAGCACGCTATCGGCGGCGGAGAACGCCTCCTCCATCGACACGTCGTCGCCCAGGACTTCCTCGAGCTTCTCGTTGAGGATCACGATCACCGAGTCGACGTGCTGCGACAGCTCCTCGATGCCGAGCTCGGCCGACTGCATGCGCCGCACGCCCTCGAACGAGAACGGCTTGGTGACGACCGCGACGGTGAGAATGCCCATCTCCTTGGCGACTTCCGCGACAACGGGCGCCGCTCCGGTGCCCGTGCCACCGCCCATTCCCGCGGTGATGAAGACCATGTGCGAGCCGTGCAGGAAGTCGGCGATCTGATCGCGCGCCTCCATCGCGGCCGACCGCCCGGCCTCGGGCTTCGCACCCGCACCCAGCCCGGTCGATCCAAGCTGGACCTGGTTCTTCGCCAGCGTCCGCGATAGCGCCTGGGCGTCGGTGTTCGCGGTGACGAACTCGACCCCGGCCACGCCGTTTCGGATCATGTGGTCGACGGCGTTGCCTCCGGCGCCGCCGACACCGATCACCTTGATCACGGTGCCGCTTATGGGACTCTCGACGACTTCAAACATGCTGACCTCCTTCCGGGTGATGTAAGAACTTCTGCCTGCAGAGCACCTTCAAAAATTTCTCTGGAACCACTCGCGCATCCTCCTTCCCACCTGTCTGATCGATCCGCCCTGGCGCGAGATGAGCCCGCGCTGCGTCTGCACCACGCCCTCGAGCAGGAGCCCGACCGCGGTGGCGTAGCGCGGGCTGCGGATCACGTCGGCGAGCGAGCCGGTGTACCGGGGAATGCCGAGCCGCACCGGCATGTGGAAGATCTCCTCGCCCAGCTCCGCCATGCCCTGCATCACCGCCGAGCCGCCAGTGAGAACGATCCCCGAGGACAGCAGCTCCTCGTAGCCCGAGTCGCGCAGTACCTGCTGGATGAGCGAATAGAGCTCCTCGACGCGCGGCTCGATGACTTCGGCAAGGGTCTGGCGCGAGAGCATCCGCGGCGGCCGGTCGCCCACGCCGGCGACCTCGATCATCTGGCCCGCCTCGGCGAGCTGCCTGAGCGCGCAGCCGTGGCGCACCTTGAGCTCCTCCGCCTCGGATGTGGGTGTGCGCAGGGCCATGGCGATGTCGTTCGTGATCTGGTCGCCCGCGATCGGCACCACCGCGGTGTGGCGGATCGCGCCCTCGCGGAATACCGCGATGTCGCTCGTGCCGCCCCCGATGTCGACCAGGCAGACGCCGAGCTCCTTCTCGTCCTCGGTCAGCACCGCGAGCGAGGAGGCGAGCGGCTGCAGGATCAGGTCGTTGACCTCGAGGCCGCAGCGGCGGACGCATTTCACGATGTTCTGCGCGGCCGACACTGCGCCGGTGACGATGTGGACCTTCACCTCGAGGCGCACACCGCTCATGCCGAGCGGCTCGCGGACGCCATCCTGGCCGTCGATGATGAATTCCTGGGTGAGGATGTGCAGCACCTGCTGATCGGTGGGGATCGGCATCGCACGGGCCGTCTCGATCGCGCGCTCGACGTCGGTCTGGGTGACCTCCTTGTCCTTGATCGCCACCATTCCGGTGGAGTTGAAGCTCTTGATGTGGCTTCCCGCGATGCCGGTGAAGACGCGCTCGATTTTGCAGTCGGCCATCAGCTCGGCTTCCTCGAGGGTGCGCTGGATGGCGTTCACCGTGGACTCGATGTTCACGACCACGCCCTTCTTCAGGCCCTTGGAGTCGTGCCCGCCCATGCCGATGATGTCCATGCGGCCGTCGGGGAAGAGCTCGGCGACGACAGCCGCGACCTTGGAAGTGCCGATGTCGAGCGCGACGATGAGGTTCTTGCTGTCTCTCGCCATGTCAGACTCGCCTGTGCGGACCGGCCCCGGATCGCGGTTTTTCCGTGATCCGGACCGCAAATCCGTTGGGATAGCGCAGGTCGACGTAGTCGACGCGCTCGCGCAAGTCGGCCAGGGTCTGGGGAAACACCGAAACGAAGCGTGCGAGCCGATCCTCAACCCGGTCCTTGTCGGTGTCCCGCCCGAGCTGGACCGTGAGGCCGTTCGAGAGCTTGAGCTGCCACGCCAGCCGCGGCGACAAGAGCACCTGCCTGGGCTCGAGGCCGAGCGGAGCGAGCAGATCCCGGAATTCGATGAAGCGCCGCGAGACCTCTGCCTCGGCACCCGCGGGACCGGCGAGAACCGGGAGCGGCTCATCGCTCTGCCCGCGGAAGAGCTCGCCCTGCGCATTGACAAGCTGCGCCTTCTTGCCCTGGCCCCAGCGCGCCAGGGCGACCTGCTCCTCGACGCGCACCTCGAGGGCGTCGGGCCATACGCGCCGCAACTCGGCGCGCCGCACCCAGGGGATGCCTTCGAACAGCGACCGGACCGATTCCAGGTCCACCGTGAAGAACGTGCCGTGCAGGCGTCCCTGAAGCGCATCGACGATCTCGTGTCGCTCCACCCGCTGCAGGCCGCCCTCGACCACGATGGTCCTGAGCAGGAATACGGGCGAATCGAGGAGAAGGCGCGCGCCGGCATAGGCGAGCAGTGCGAACGCGAGCGCGGCGAAGGCGCCGGCCGCAGCATTGGCGATGCGCGGGTTATCCCACACGCGCGCCTCCTTTCTCCAGCCGCGCGAACTCGAGGATGCGGATGCACAGGTCCTCGAACGACAGCCCGGCGTGGCGCGCCGCCATGGGTACCAGCGAATGGTCGGTCATTCCGGGCGAGGTGTTCACCTCGAGGAAGTACGGCTTGCCGGTGCGGTCGAGCATCAGGTCGACGCGACCCCATCCGCTGCAGCCCAGTGCCTTGAAGGCGAACAGGGCCTCGTCCTGGACGATGCGCTCGGCGTCCGGCGGCAGCCCGCAGGGAATGAGATAGCGGGTGTCGTCCGCGCTGTATTTCGCCTCGTAGTCGTAGAACTCGCGCGGCGTCTCCAGCTTGATGAGCGGCAGCGGCTTGTCCCCGAGGATCCCCGCGGTAAGCTCTACGCCATCCACGAAGGCTTCGGCGACTACGATGCTGTCGTAGTTCGCCGCGAGGGCGTACGCCTCGGGAAGGTCGCGCGCGCTCTTCACCTTGGTCATGCCGATCGACGAGCCCTCGTTCGCGGGCTTCACCATCAGCGGGAGGCCGAGGCGCGTCGCGACCGCCTGCATGTCCGCGCCGTGCGCGAGAAGCTCGCCGCGCGGCGTCGGTATGCCGCACGCCTGCCACACGAGCTTTGCGTGCCACTTGTCCATGGCGAGCGCGCTCGCGAGCACGCCCGACCCCGTGTACGGGATGCCGAGGAGCTCGAGCGCGCCCTGGATCGTGCCGTCCTCGCCGTAGCGGCCGTGGAGGATGACGAACGCCCGGTCGAAGCGCTCGTCGGCGAGCGCGCCGATGCCCCGCTCCTTGGGGTCGAAAGCGTGAGCGTCGACTCCCCTCGCCTTCAGCGCGGCGAGCACGCGTCCTCCGCTCTTGAGCGAGACGGCGCGCTCGGCGGAGGCGCCGCCCATCAGCACCGCGACCTTCCCGAAGTCTGCCGCCTTCACGCGGCCTCCCCGACGATCCTGACTTCGGGGATCAGGTCGATCCCGAAGCGCTGATGCACCGTCGCGCGGACCAGCGCGATCAGCGCCTCGATGTCGGAGGCGCGCGCCCTGCCTTTGGGGTTGACGATGAAGTTCGCGTGTTTCTCCGAGACCCGGGCGCCACCGATCTCGCGGCCCTTCAGCCCCGCCGCCTCGATCAGGCGCGCGGCGTGGTCTCCGGGGGGGTTGCGAAACACCGAGCCGGCGTTGGGCAGCTCGAGCGGCTGCGTGGCGAGACGCCGCGCCAGCAGATCCTTGATGCGGCGCCGCGCCGCCCTCTCGTCCCCGGGCCGGAAGCGGAACCAGGCGGCGAGGAACCACTCGTCCTCGCCGAGCTTCGCGCCGGGCAGCTCGACATGCCGATAGCTCGTCTCGAACTCTTCCGGCTTGCGCTCGGTGAGCTTCCCCGCGCGCGACACGGTGAGCACTTTCGCGACGACGTCCCAGGTCTCCGAGCCGTAGCAGCCGGCGTTCATCGCGAGCGCGCCGCCCACGGTCCCCGGAACGCCCGCCAGGAACTCCGCGCCTTCGAGCCGGTGCGTCGCGGCGAAGCGCGCCACCTTGGGAGACGCCGTGCCGGCCTCGGCAAAGATCAGACCACCTTCCACGCGCATGGCGCCGCCGGGGTCGTGCATCAGCACGACGGTGCCACGCAAGCCGCCGTCGCGCACCAGCAGATTGCTTCCCAGGCCGACGAAGCACACCGCCTCGTGCATCGGCAGCGTCGCGAGGAAGGCCGCAAGGTCGGCGGCGTCCGCGGGGGAATACGCGCGCGCGGCGACGCCCCCGGTGCGCCAGCTGACATGCTTCGCCATAGGCTCGTTCAGCCGCAGGACGCCGCGCAGCGCGATCGGCTCGGCCATGTTCATTTGCCGCCCTTGAGTAGAGCGCCGGGCACGCTCCCGATCGAGCCCGCACCCATCGTGAGCACGACGTCGCCGGCCCTGGCGAGCTTGCGTATCGCCTCGGGCATGTCGGAGATCTTCTCGACGAACACCGGCTCGACCTTCCCCGCGATCCGGATCGCGCGAGCGAGCGAGCGGCCGTCCGCGGCGGCGATCGGCGCCTCGCCCGCCGGGTAGACGTCCGCGAGCAGGAGGGCGTCCACTCCGGACAGCGCCTTGACGAAGTCCTCGAAGAGATCGCGCGTACGGGTGTATCGATGCGGCTGGAACGCGAGCACGATGCGCCGGCCCGGAAACGCGCCGCGCGCGGCGTCGAGCGTCGCGCGCATTTCGGCGGGGTGATGCCCGTAGTCGTCTACGAGGGTGAAGCTCCCCGGCGTCTTGCCGTTGGGTGCGAGCGGCACTTCGCCATAGCGCTGGAATCGCCGCCCGACGCCGCGGAATTCGGCGAGCGCCTTGCGGATCGCGGCGTCCGGGACCCCGAGCTCGGTGGCCACGGCGATCGCCGCAAGCGCATTCTGGACGTTGTGTCGGCCGGGGAGATTGAGGGTAATCTCCAGGGGCGCCGCGCCCTCGCGCAGCGCCTTGAAACGCATGCGCTCCCCGGCGGCGACGTCGACGCCCCGGACCATCGCTTCCTCGCGCAGGCCGTAGGTGACGATCGGCTTGGATACCAGCGGCATGATCTCGCGCACTCCGACGTCGTCGGCGCACAGGATCGCGCTCCCGTAGAAGGGCAGGTTCTGCAGGAATCCGATGAAGGCCTGCTTCAGCCGCACCAGGTCGTGCTGATAGGTCTCCATGTGGTCGGTGTCGATGTTGGTCACGACCGCGGCCACGGGCTGCAGCTGGAGAAAGGAGGCGTCGGATTCGTCGGCCTCCACGACGATGAACTCGCCGGCGCCTAGGCGCGCGTTCGAGGCGGCGCTGACCAGCCTTCCGCCGATCACGAACGTCGGGTCGAGGCCGCCCTCGGCGAGCACGCTCGCGACGAGGCTGGTCGTCGTCGTCTTGCCGTGCGTGCCGGCGACCGCGATCCCCTGCTTCAGGCGCATGAGCTCCGCGAGCATCAGCGCGCGGGGCACCACCGGGATGCGCTTTGCCTTCGCCGCGACGACTTCGACGTTGTGCGGCGGCACCGCGGTGGAAACCACCACGGCGTCCGCCGATGCGACGCTGTCGGCGCTATGCCCGAGCGTGACCTTCGCCCCCAGCGAGGCGAGGCGCTCGGTCGCGGCGTTCGCCGCGAGATCGGATCCGCTGACCTGGTAGCCGAGATTCAGCAGCACTTCCGCGATGCCGCTCATCCCCGAGCCGCCGATCCCGACGAAGTGGATGCGCTTGACCTTGTGCTTCACGGGGCGAGCTCCGCGCACGCGCGCGCCACCGCGGCGGTCGCGCCCGGCCGGCCGAGCGAGCGCGCCCGCGAGGCCATGTCGAGCAGGCGCTTGCGGTCGAATCCCGAGATCAGCTGCGCCAGCCTCTCCGGCGTGAGCTCGCTTTGCGGAACGAGCGCTGCGGCGCCCGCGTCGGCGAGAAAGCGCGCGTTCGTGGTCTGGTGATCGTCGACCGCGTGCGGAAAAGGAACGAGGACGGCGGGCACTCCCGCGGCCGCGAGCTCCGCGATCGTCGTCGCACCCGCGCGGCACACCGCGAAGTCGGCGCCGGCGTACGCCGTAGCCATGTCGTCGATGAACGCCCGCGCATCCGCTTGCACGCCGGCGGCGGCGTACGCGACCTTGAGCGAAGCGAGGTGCTGCGTTCCGGACTGATGCGTGACAATCGGGCGCGTCGCGGCGGGGATGAGCGCGAGCGCCCTGGGAACGGTCTCGTTCAGCGCCTTGGCGCCGAGGCTGCCGCCGACCACCAGGAGGCGGAGCGGGCCCGAGCGCTTTGAGTAGCGCGCCTCCGGCGGAGCGATCGCGGCGATCTCGGGGCGCACCGGATTGCCGGCTTGTGTCGCGCCGCGGAGCGCGCCGGGGAAGGCGCACAACACCCGGTCGGCGACGCGGGCGAGAACCCGGTTCGCGAGGCCCGCCACGGAATTCTGCTCGTGGATGACGAGCGGCCGGCCGAGGAGCGCCGCCATCATGCCTCCGGGAAACGACATGTAGCCGCCCATGCCGAGGATCACGTCGGGACGCTTCGCGAGGATCGCGCGCGCGCTCTGCCAGAAGGCGAGCAGCAGCCTGAGCGGCAGTAGTGCGAGGGCGAGCGGACCCTTGCCGCGCACGCCCGAGAACTTCACCGCCACCATTTCGTAGCCGCGGCCGGCGACGAGCCCCGCTTCCATTCCGGTGGCGGACCCCAGCCACACCACGCGCCAGCCGTCCGCGCGCATGAAGTCGGCGACGGCGAGACCCGGAAACACGTGGCCGCCCGTTCCGCCTGCGGTGATCATGACGGTTCTTGGCACGGCGGCGGACTCGCTTCGAGAACGATCATGCCCGCACCCCGCGCATGATCTGGCGGTTTTCCCAGTCGATCCGCAGCAGGATCGCGAGGGCCACGCAGTTCGCGACCAGCCCGCTGCCGCCGAAGCTCATGAGCGGCAGCGTCAGACCCTTGGTCGGCAGCACCCCCATGTTCACGCCCATGTTGATGAACACCTGCACGCCGAGCCAAACGCCCACTCCTTGAGCGACCAGCGCCGCGTAAGGGCGCTCCAGCGTCACCGCCTGGCGCCCGATGGCGAACGCGCGGAGCACGAGCCAGGAGAACAGCGCAATGACCGCGAGGACGCCCGCGAATCCCAGCTCCTCGCCGATCACGGCGAGAAGGAAATCGGTGTGAGCCTCGGGCAGGTAAAGCAGCTTCTCGACGCTCGCGCCCAGGCCCACGCCGAACCATTCGCCGCGGCCGAACGCGATGAGCGCGTGCGACAGCTGGTAGCCGCGGCCGAAGGGGTCCGACCACGGATCCATGAACCCGAAGATGCGCTGCATGCGGTACGGCGATGACAGGACCAGGCCGACGAAACCGACGGCCATCATCACGAGCAGCCCCGCGAACCAGGTGCCGTTCATGCCGCCGAGGAACAGGATTCCGGTGGCGATCGACGCGACGACCACGAAGGCGCCGAAATCGGGCTCGCGCAGCAGCAGCCAGCCCACGACCAGCATCACGGCGAACATGGGGAGCAGGCCGCGCTTGAGACTGTGCATCAGCGCGAGCTTGCGCACGGTGTAGTCGGCGGCGTAGAGAACGACGAACAGCTTCATGAATTCGGAGGGCTGCAGGCCCCCGATGCCGAGCGAGAGCCAGCGGCGCGCTCCGTTCACCTCGCGCCCCAGCCCCGGAACGAGCAGCAGCGCGAGCAGCGCGACGCCCAGCATGAAAAGCCACGGCGCGGCCTGCTGCCACACCCGCACCGGGACCTGGAAGGCGAGCATGCCGGCGAGGCCTCCGGCGGCGAGAAAGAGCACGTGCCGCTGGAGAAAATAGGTCGGGCTGCCGCCGGTGAAGCGGCTCGCCTCGGCGATGGCGATCGACGACGAATACACCATGACCGTGCCGAAAGTGAGCAGCAGCAGCGCCGCCCAGAGCACGCCGCTGTCGTACTCGGCGAGGGGCGCGCGGCCGGGGCTAATGCTTCTCAGCACCGAGCCTCCTTTCGACCGCGAGGCGGAACACGTCGCCGCGGTGCCCGTAGTTGCGGAACATGTCGAAGCTCGCGCAAGCGGGCGACAGCAGCACCGCGTCGCCCGGCCGCGCCGCCTCGCCCGCGAGCGCCACCGCTTCCTCCATCGACTGCGCTCGCCGGATCGGTACGCCCGAGCCCGCGACGGCCGTCTCGATGAGCGCAGCGTCGCGCCCGATCAGGACGAGCGCTCGCGCCGATCGCGCCACCGCGGGCTTCAGCGGCGAGAAATCCTGGCCTTTGCCCTCGCCTCCGGCGATCAGGACCACCTTCGTCGGACCCTGCGCGAGCCCGGCCAGCGCGGCGACGGTCGAGCCCACGTTGGTGCCCTTGGAGTCGTCGTACCAGCGCACGCCCCGCGCTTCGCCGACCGGCTCGACGCGGTGCGACAGTCCCTTGAACGCACGCAATGCGTCGAGCAGCGGCGCGAGCGGCAGTCTCAAGGCCCGGCACAGCGCGAGCGCAGCGAGCGCGTTGGCCGCGTTGTGCAATCCGGCGAGCTTCATCTCGCGCACGGGAAGAAGCGCGTTTGCCCCCTGCGCGAGCCAGCGCTCGGCGCCGCGCTCGAGCAGCCCCCAGTCCTCTTCGCGGCGCGGCGCGTCCAGGCCGAACGTGATCGTCCTGCGCCCGGGCAGCGCCATCGCGAGGGTGCGCGCGTCGTCGCGGTTGAGGACCTGTAGGCCGTCTCCGGCGAATATGCGCGCCTTTGCGGCCGCATAGTCGTCGACGCCGCGGTAGCGGTCGAGGTGGTCCTCGCTGACGTTGAGCACCGTCGCGGCGCTGGCGGCGAGCGAATCGGTCGTCTCGAGCTGGAAGCTCGAGAGCTCGAGCACCCAGAGGTCGGGGCTTTTCCCCGATTCCTCGCGGCGCATCAGCGCGTCCAGCACCGCCGGGCCGATGTTTCCCGCGACCTCGCAGTCGCTGCCCGCGGCCCGCGCCATCGCGCCGACGAGCGAGGTCACGGTGGTCTTGCCGTTGGTGCCGGTTATCGCGACGATCCGCGGGCTCTTCCCGCGGATCGCGATCGCGAACAGCTCGACGTCGCCGAGCACGCGCGTCCCCGTGCCCAGGGCCCGCCGCACGAGCGGCTCCGCGAGCGGCACGCCGGGGCTGATCGCTACGAGATCGACGCCCGCGAAGCTTTCCTCGCGGAACGGCCCGCAGGCCGCGGGGACGCCGGGCAGGACCGAATTCAGGGCGGGGAGCTGCGGCGGATCGGCGCGCGTGTCGGCGACGCGCACGCTCGCTCCGGCGCGCGTCAGCCACTTCGCCATCGACAATCCCGTGTCACCCAAGCCCAGCACCAGCGCCTTTCTGCCCGCGAAACTCACCGCAGCTTCAACGTGGAGAGACCGAAGAGCACCAGCATCATGGTGATGATCCAGAAGCGGACCACCACCTGAGACTCCTTCCATCCCGACAGCTCGTAGTGGTGGTGCAGCGGCGCCATTCGGAAGATGCGCTTGCCGCCGCTCCACTTGAAATAGAGGACCTGGATCATCACGGAGACCGTTTCCGCGACGAACACTCCGCCCATGATGAAGAGCACGATTTCCTGGCGGACGATGACCGCGACCGTGCCGAGCGCCGCGCCGAGGGCGAGCGCGCCGACGTCGCCCATGAAGACATCCGCCGGATAGGCGTTGAACCACAGGAAGCCCAGGCCCGCGCCGACGAGCGCTCCGCAGAACACGGTGAGCTCGGCCGCCCCCGGTATGTAGGGAAAGAGCAGGTAGCGGGAGTAGTCCACGCGCCCGGTGACCATGGCGAACACCCCGAGCCCGCCCGCGACCATCACCGCCGGCATGATCGCCAGGCCGTCGAGGCCGTCGGTGAGGTTGACCGCGTTCGAAGAGCCGACGATGACGAAGTAGCTGAGCAGGATGAAGCCGAACACGCCGAGCGGATACGCGATGTTCTTGAAGAAGGGCACGATCAGGTCGGCCTTTGCGGGAAGCGTCATCGCGAACCCGCTCACGACCCACGACGAGAACAGATCGGGAATCTGTCCGCTGCCCGCAGCGGACACGGCGAAGGCGAGGTAGACGGCCGCGAGCAGGCCGATCAGGGATTGCCAGAAGAACTTCGCCCTCGCCGAAAGGCCCTTGGGGTTGTTCTTTACGACCTTGCGGTAGTCGTCGACCCACCCGATCGCGCCGAAGCCGAAGGTCACGACCAGCACCGCCCAGACGAAGCGATTCGACAGATCCGCCCACAGCAGGGTCGCCGTGAGGATGGAGAGCAGCACCAGCGCCCCGCCCATGGTCGGCGTGCCGGCCTTGGTGAGGTGCGTCTGGGGGCCGTCGTTGCGAACCGCCTGGCCGATCTTGTAGGCCGTGAGCTTGCGAATCACGAGCGGCCCGGCGAGCAGCGAGATCGCGAGCGCGGTGAGGGTAGCGAGCACCGCGCGCAGCGTAATGTACTGGAATACGTTGAACGCGCGCACGTCCTGCGCGAGCCATTGTGCGAGAGAGAGGAGCATCAGTGCGTCTTCCCGGGTTCCGCCGCGAGCGCCTGCACCACGCGCTCCATGCGCATGAAGCGCGAGCCCTTCACCAGCGCGGCCGCGGTCGAGACGACCTCTTCCCTTGCTGCCGCGACGAGCTCGTCGGCGGTCGCGAAGTGCCTTGCGCCCTTTCCGAACGCGGCGACCGCGGCGCGGCACAGGTCGCCGGTCGCGTACAGGCGGTCGATGCCGCGCTCACGCGCGTATCGCCCGATCTCCTCGTGGAAGTCGAGGCCGCGCTCGCCCACTTCTCCCATGTCTCCGAGGAGCAGGAACTTCGTGCCCGGCTCGGCGGCGAGGACGTCGATTGCGGCACGCACCGAGTCCGGGTTGGCGTTGTAGCTGTCGTCGATCAGCGTCGCGCCCGAGCGCGCCGCCAGCCTCGCCATGCGTCCCCTCACCGGGCGGAACGCCGCGAGGCCTTTCTCGACCGAAACCAGGCTTGCGCCCGCCTCGAGCGCGCACGCCGCGGCGGCGCAGGCGTTCAGCACGTTGTGACGGCCGCTCGTGTGCAAGTCGATCCGGGCGGCGCCCTCGGGGGTGCGCAGCTCGATCCGGCTGCCGAAGGGCGCCGGCTCGTGGCGGCCGCTCACCTGCGCGCTCCGCTCGATGCCGAAGTCGCGAACGCGCCGCCCAGCGAGCAAGCCGCGCCAGTACCCCGCGAATCCGTCGTCGGCGTTGATCACCGCGACACCCCCTCCCCGCAACGCGCCGAACACCGCCGCGTGCTCGCGCGCGACCTCGGCGACTCCGTTCATGAACTCCTGGTGCTCGCGCTGCGCGTTGTTGACCAGGGCCACTGTCGGGGCGGCGATCGCGGCGAGAGCGGCGGTTTCGCCAGGATGGTTCATTCCGATCTCGATGACGGCGGCGCGGTGCGTCGCGCGCAGCCTGAGCAGCGTCAGCGGCAGGCCGATGTCGTTGTTCAGGTTTCCTTCGGTTGCGAGCAGCTGCGCCTCGCCGAAGTGCGCCCGCAGGATCGCAGCGATCATCTCCTTCACCGTGGTCTTGCCGTTCGACCCCGTCACCGCGATCAGCGGGATGTCGAAGCGGGCGCGCCACTGCGCCGCCAGCCGGCCAAGCGCCAGCCGCGTGTCGCCGACGACGAGCAGTGGCAGGCGCGCGGTCTCCGCAGTGGCGCTCGAGTCCCCGTCGACCATGGCTGCGGCAGCGCCCCGCTCCCTTGCGGCATCGAGAAAGCGATGCCCGTCGAAACGCTCGCCCCGCAAGGCCACGAACAGCGCTCCAGGGGCGAGCGTGCGGCTGTCGGTCGACACCGCCGAGAAGCGCGTATCGTCGGCTGTCGCCCTCGCACCCACCATTGCGGAGGCTTCGCGCAGGCTCATCATCGGCTCCATCCCGCGAGTGCCCGCTCGGCTTCCTGTGTGTCCGAGAAGGGAAGCCTGCGGCCGGCGACCTCCTGGTAGGTCTCGTGGCCCTTGCCGGCGAGCAGCACGACGTCCGGCGGGCCCGCCTGGGCGATCGCCCGCTTGATCGCCTCGCGCCGGTCCTCGATGGTCTCGTGGGCAATGGTCACGCCCGCCTCGATTTCAGCGATGATCGCCTCGGGGTCTTCGCCGCGCGGGTTGTCGCTCGTGAGGACGAGGGCGTCGGCGTGCCGCGAGGCGACCGCGCCCATCAGCGGACGCTTGCCCCGGTCACGATCGCCGCCGCAGCCGAATACCGCTACGAGGCGCCCCCCGCTCGCGCGGGCGACATCCTTCAGCGTGGTCAGGGTCTTGTCGAGCGCGTCAGGAGAGTGGGCGTAGTCGACGACCACCAGAGGTCTGCCGTCTCCCCCGAGGCGCTGCATGCGCCCGGCTACCGGTTTCAGGTTGGCGAGAGCGGCGGTCGCGCGCTCGAAAGGAACGCCCGACACCAGCATGGTCGTCAGGACTCCGAGCAGGTTGGACACGTTGAAGCGCCCGAGCAGCGGACTGACGATCCGTGCCTCGCCCCAGGAGGTCTTCGCGTCGAAGGCGATCCCCGCGGGGGACACATCGATCGCGTGGGCCTCGGCGTAGCCTTCGAGGCCGGCACGCGCAGCGACTTCCGCGGAGCAGCTGTATCCGGCCCGGTTGACGCGCCCTACGAGCAGGCGGGCGAGGCGCGCTCCCTGCACGTCGTCGAGATTGAGCACGGCGTGCTTCAGCGTCGGAGCCTCGAACAGGCGCTGCTTTGCGCGGGCGTAACCTTCCATGTCGCCGTGGTAGTCGAGGTGGTCGCGCGAAAGGTTGGTGAACAGCGCCGCCCCGAAGGCAACGCCGTTGACCCGGCCCTGATCAAGGCCGATCGAGGTCACTTCCATCGCCACGCCCTGCGCGCCCTCGCGGCGCAGGCGCGCAAGCGCGCGGTGCAGCACGATCGGATCGGGCGTGGAGTTGACGCTGGCCTCGAGCCGTCCGGGAAATCCGACGCCCAGCGTGCCGATCACCGCCGTGCGCGCCCCGCTGGCGCCGCAGGCCTGGGCGAGCCAGTGGCTGCACGAGGTCTTGCCGTTCGTGCCGGTCACGCCCATTGTCCAGAGCGCTTCCGAGGGCCGGCCGTATACCTCATGGGCGAGATGGCCCGCGAGCCCTCGCAGATCGTCGACCGGAACGTTCGGAACACGCCACTGCGGGTCCCACCGGAAGCCGCGGCGCTCCCAGAGCACGGCGCGAGCCCCCCGCGCGATCGCGCCCGGAATGAAATCGCGCCCGTCGCTGCGCGCGCCGGGATAGGCGACAAAGGCATCGCCGGAAGCCACGCTCCGGCTGTCCGCGTCGAGACCCGTCACGCGCGCCCCTTGCGCCGCGAGCAGTGCGAGCACACGTTCGGCCTCGTTCTGCACACCTAGACGCTTTCCTTCACTTCCTGGCCCTCGGGCGGCAGCTCGATCGGCTGCATCGGCGCGTCGGGTGCGACGTCCAGCGTACGCAGCGCGCCCGCCATGATCTGCGCGAACACGGGCGCGGCAACGGTACCCCCGTAGTAGCGGCCGGCGGACGGCTCGTCGATCATCACGGCGACGACCAGGCGCGGGTGCGACGCGGGCGCGAATCCGATGAAGGAGGAGACGTACTTGTCGGGCGCGTAGGCGCCGTTTTCCTCCTTGTGCGCCGTCCCCGTCTTGCCCGCCACGCGGTAGCCCATGATCTGGGCGCGGGGCGCGGTGCCGTCGCGGTTGACGGCCATCTCCAGCATCGCGCGGACCGCGAGCGCCGTCTTCGGCGCCATGACGCGCCGGCCGACCGGCGGCGTGTCCACGCGCACGAGCGATAGCGGCACCAGCTCCCCGTCGCGCGCGAACACGCTATAGGCGCGCGCAAGCTGCACCAGCGAGACCGCGATGCCGTGACCGTAGGACATGGTCGCCTGCTCGATCGGCTTCCAGCTCCGGTACGGCCTCACTTTCCCCGTCGCCTCTCCTGGAAACCCCAGCCCGGGCGCGCTGCCGAAGCCGACGTCGCGAAACATCTCCCACATGGACTCCGGAGAAAGCCCCAAGGCGATCTTGGCTGCGCCGACGTTCGAGGACTTCTGGATGACCTGCGCGACGGTAAGAGAGCGTTCGACGTGCGCGTCGCGTATCGTGGCGCCGCCGATGCTGAGCGTCCCGGGAGCGGTCTGGATCACCGATTCCGGCCTGACCCGCCCGGCCTCCAGCGCGAGCGCGATGGTGAAGGGCTTGAGCGTCGAGCCCGGCTCGAAGGTGTCGGTCATAGCCCGGTTGCGGAGCTGCGCGCCGGCGAGCTTGCTGCGGTTGTTCGGGTTGTAGGTGGGGAAATTGGCGAGGGCGAGCAACTCGCCGGTGTCTACATCGAGCACGACAACCCCGCCGGCCTTGGCCCGGTTCTGGACGACGGCGGCCTTCAGCTGGCTGAACGCGAGGTTCTGGATGCGCGCATCGAGCGCAAGGGTGAGGTCGTTTCCATCCTGCGCGGCCTTGATCGACTCGACATCCTCGACAGTCTGGCCGAGCCTGTCCTTGATGACTCGGCGGCTGCCGGGCTTGCCGGCCAGCCGGTCCTGGAACGCGAGCTCGACGCCTTCCTGCCCGACGTCGTCCGCCCCGGTGAAGCCGAGCACGTGCGCCGTGACGTCGCCGCTGGGGTAGTAGCGCCGGTACTCGCGGCTCTCGAATATGCCCGGGATGTGCAGGCCCGCGACGCGCTCGGCGGTCTCCGGGGAGATCTGCCTCTTGACGAACACGAAGTCGCGGCCGGTGTCGGCGAGGCGCTTCTCGATCTCGCCTTGAGGCACCTCGAGGAGAGACGCAAGCCGGGCGAGCTGCCGCCTGCTGGGTTGCGCCTCGCCCGGGATCGCCCAGATCGACTTCACCGGGGTGCTGATCGCCAGCGCTTCCCCGTTGCGGTCGAGGATGCGTCCCCGGTTCGCGGGAATCTCCATAACGCGGCTGTAGCGCGATTCGCCCTTGGCCTGGAGGAAATCGTTGTTGAGGCCCTGCAGGTAGACCGCGCGGCCGATCAGCAGGGCGAAGCCCGCGACGAAGACGTAGAGCAGGAAGCGCGAGCGCCACACCGGCAGCGTCAGCTCGAGAACGGGGCTGGCGGCAAAATTCACTTCGCCGCCTCCTGCGGTCGCGCTATCTGGAGGCGCTTCGCTTCTGGAACACGCATGTGCAGCTGGCGGCTGGCGATGCGTTCGACGCGTGCGTGCACCGCCCACGTGCTGGCCTCGAGCTGCAGCTGACCGTATTCGACTCCCAGCTGACGCGAACGTTCCTGCTCCTGCTCGAGCTCTCCGAAAAATCTGCGCGCCTGGTGCTGCGAGGTCACCAGACCCAGAGCGCACGCCGCGAGCACGAGAAGTAGGACGAGATTGAGGCGAACCATGGCGAAATTCAGGCGACCTTTTCCGCGACGCGCAGCACGGCGCTTCGCGCGCGAGGATTCGCCGCGATTTCCGCAGGGCGGGGCCGTTGCGGAGCGCCGACGATGCGCAGCCGGGGCGGCGGCAGGTCCCGCGCCCTGACCGGGAGGCGCTCCGGGAGCGAGGGACGCGCCTGCGCGCGCATGAAGTTCTTGACGATCCGGTCTTCGAGCGAATGAAAGCTGATCACCGCCAGGCGCCCCCGGACCCTGAGCACGGCGAGGGCTTGCGGGAGGGCTAGCGACAGCTCCTCAAGCTCCTGATTGACGTGAATCCGTATAGCCTGAAACGTCCGCGTCGCCGGGTTCTGACCCGGTTCACGCGTCCGGACGGCCGTAGCCACGACAGCGGCAAGTTCCGCGGTTCGCCGTATGGGCCCTCTTCGCCGAGCAGCAACAATCGCCTTTGCAATCTGTTTAGCAAACCGTTCTTCGCCATAGTTGCGGATCACCTCCCTGATCTCGGCCTCGTCCGCGCGCTCGAGCCACTCCGCCGCCCCGGTGCCACGCGTCGTGTCCATGCGCATGTCCAGGGGCCCGTCGCTGCGAAAGGCGAAGCCGCGCCGCGGGTCTTCGAGCTGCGGAGTCGAGACGCCCAGGTCAAACAGCACTCCGTCGGCTTCTCCGGCGTGCAAGCCGTCGAGCGTGGCGCGCAGCTCGCTGAAGCGCGCGTGGGCCGGCGTAAGCCGCGGGTCCTTCACTTGCGTCGCGGCCGCGAAGGCGTCCGGATCGCGATCGATCGCGAAGAGCCGGCCGCTCGGGCCGAGTCGTTCCAGAATCAGGCGGGTGTGGCCGCCTCTGCCGAAGGTCGCGTCCACGAAGGTGCCGTCGGGTCGAGAGTCGATGGCGAGCGCATCGACTGCCGGGTGGAGGAGGACGGGGACGTGCGCACTGGCGCTCACAGCGAGAAGTTCTCGGTCCCCGGAGGAGGGTTAGTGCCCACTTGCGTGAGACCTCGCGCCAGTCTCTCGTCCCAGGCAGCGATGTCCCAGATTTCGAAATGGCTCCCCTGTCCGACCAGCATGACGTCTTTTTTCAGAGCGGCGAACTTGCGCAGGGCGGGCGAGATGAGGATTCGCCCTTGCGCGTCGGGCTCGAGCTCCTCGGCAAAACCGACCAGGAGACGCTGCCACCAGCGAGCCTCCTCGTTGAAGCTCGAAAGCGCCTGGACTTTGGCGCCGATAGGCTCCCAGGCGAGGCGCGGGTAGAGAAGCAGGCAGCTATCCGGGTGCGCGGTGAGCACTACCGCACGGCCTCCCGAAAGCAAGGCGTCGCGATGCCGGGTTGGCACGGCAAGCCTTCCCTTGGCGTCGAGACTCAGCTCTGTCGCCCCTTGAAACAACGGTCCCCTTTCTGGTGGCGAAGCGAAGCGCCACGGTTCCCCACGAAACCCTACTTCTCACCACTCTAGAGGAAACTACAGGGACGGTCAAGCCTGAAATTGTCGAAATTTTTAACTACAACAGGGACTTAAGCTGGGTTCTTTAGAATAAGCTTGACTTAAAATAAGCGCAAACAAATTAATGTGTTACAGCACAAATTGAAAGTAATACATTAGGAAATCAAAGACTTCCGATGAATCGACTGCGTACCGGCCCTGCTCGGGCCGGGTCTAGTGGAGGTGTTTCTTTCCGGAGGTGGCGCCAACGCGAGGCTGGTTGCGGTCCTGCGGCGCTTCGGACGCCTTGCGGCTGAAAAGCTGGTTGACGAGCGCGTGGACCTCGCCGATCTCGGCGTCACCGAAGTGGCGGGAGAGCAGCGCAGTAAGGTCGTCGATCATGCGCCGTCGCTGCATCTCGCGGATCGCGTCCGCAGTCGGGCCCACGAACACCCAGCTATGCTCGTCCTGGCCGTCCTCCTGGTAGTAGCTCACCTCGACCGCCGCCGCCTCCTCGGAATAGGGCGAGAGGGAGGCAAAGGCACCCTCCAGCGACTGCTGAAAATTGCGGCCGACGTACCCGGTCCAGCAGATATCCAGGGCGCGCCTTCGCCTGTCGAACACGATTCCGGGCTCGTCCTGGTGAGCGCTGCGCGCGTCCGCGAGTCCGTCGACGTCAACGTAGTCGAACCAGGGCCGCAGGGCGACCTCGATTTCGGTCTGACTCACGCCGCTCCTCAGGAGGACGGTGCCGTGGACGTGGACTTCGGTATGCATGCCTCTGGCTCCGGGTAAACGTCGATGCTATTCCGAGAACGGCCTGACTTCAACCCTGCCTTGCCCGCCACAATGGGATAATTGCTGCGAGAAAGGTCTGCCGATGCCTACCCCCGGAGATACCATCAACATGGCGCTGTTCTGCGATTTCGAGAACGTCGCCCTGGGCGTGCGCGACGCCAAGTACGCCAAGTTCGACATCACCAAGGTGCTCGAGCGCCTGCTGCTCAAGGGCAGCATCGTTGTAAAGAAGGCTTATTGCGACTGGGAGCGCTACAAGGATTTCAAAGCCGACATGCACGAGGCGTCCTTCGAGCTGATCGAGATCCCGCACGTGCGCATGTCGGGCAAGAACTCCGCGGACATCCGCATGGTCGTTGATGCGCTGGATCTCTGCTACACGAAGTCCCACGTCGACACCTTTGTGATCATCAGTGGAGACTCCGACTTCTCTCCTCTCGTCTCCAAGCTTCGCGAGAACGACAAGACCGTGATCGGGGTGGGCGTGAAGAACTCGAGCTCGGACCTTCTGGTTGCGAACTGCGACGAGTTCATCTTTTACGACGATCTCGTGCGCGAGAAGCCCTCGCGGCGCCCGCCGAAGAAGAAGCTGCAGAGCAAGCCCGCGTCGGCGGAAGGAACGCCCAGGGACGGAGAGGACAAGACCGACGAGGCCCTCGACCTCGTCATGCAGACGGTCGAGGCGCTGATCGCCGAGCGCGGCGCCGAGGAAAAGATCTGGGGGTCGATGGTGAAGCAGGCCCTGAAGCGGCGCAACCCCGGCTTCAACGAGTCCTACTACGGCTTCTCGTCATTCTCCAAGCTGCTCGACGAAGCGGCGTCGCGCAACATGCTGCAGCTCGAGCACGACGAGAAGTCCGGCGGGTATATCGTCAAGAGCGTCGCGCACTAGACGCGCTCGATCGCGAGGGCGATCCCCTGCCCCACGCCGATGCACATCGTGCACAGCGCGTAACGGCCCTTGATCGCGTGCAGCTGGCTCGTCGCAGTGGCGACGAGGCGCGCGCCCGAGGCCCCCAGGGGATGGCCGATGGCGATTGCGCCGCCGTTCGGGTTCACGTGTAGAGCGTCGTCGGACAACCCGAGCTCGCGCGTCACCGCCAGCGCCTGCGCGGCAAAGGCCTCGTTGAGCTCGATCACGTCCATCTGCGAGAGCTTGAGCCCGGTCCTCTCGAGTACCCTGCGGCTCGCGGGCGCCGGCCCCATGCCCATGATGCGCGGCGCGACGCCCACGGTGGCCATGCCGAGAACGCGTGCGCGGGGCGCAAGCCCGTACTTCTTCGCCGCGGACTCGGAGGCGAGAATCATCGCGCAGGCTCCGTCGTTCACCCCCGATGCGTTGCCCGCGGTGACCGTGCCGTCGGGCCTGACCACGCCTTTCAGCTTCGCGAGCCCCTCGAGCGTGGCGTCCGGCCGCGGGTGCTCGTCGGTGTCGACCGTGGTCGCCGCTCCCTTCTTTCCGGGAACCGGCACCGGGATGATCTCGCCGCGGTAGAAGCCCCTTGCGTGAGCCGCCGCCCAGCGCTGCTGGCTGCGCAGCGCGAACGCGTCCTGGTCGGCGCGCGCCACCCTGAACTCGGCGGCGACGTTCTCTGCCGTCTCGGGCATCGAGTCGATGCCGTACTTCGCCTTCATGGTCGGGTTGACGAAGCGCCAGCCTATGGTTGTGTCCTCGATCT